>TARA_R100000231_G_scaffold34602_2_pt1 | contig 15981 bp, 20 predicted proteins | sample TARA_R100000231 | Tara Oceans TARA_R100000231 (sample SAMEA2620565) | marine metagenome | biome: marine biome (ENVO:00000447); feature: surface water layer (ENVO:00002042); material: "saline water (ENVO:00002010), including plankton (ENVO:xxxxxxxx)" | depth 5 m | reverse complement strand
TCTCAGATTCGTGGTCTTCACCCACAGGAGATTATCATTGACGACCCCTTGAAGGAGTTCAGTCTCGCTGGTATTCAGAGAGTAACAGATTGGTTCTTCGGTGACATGATTCCTACTTTGCATCACACTTCCAAACTAAGGATGATTGGAACACCGTTTACCTACACTGATATCTTTGCACAATTGGAAGAGAACGAGGCATACACTGTCACGAAATACCCATGTCTCAATGCATTGAATGAACCACTTTGGCCTGACCGTTGGGACTTCGATGCACTAATGCAGAGGAAGGCAGAGATAGGTTCTCTGAAGTTTACAAGAGAGTATCTATGTGTTCCAATCTCCACTGGAACTGCTCTCTTCAATCCTGAGTTTATCGAGAAGTGTAAGAACAAGGACTACATTTTGAAACTAGGAAATAGGAAAGACAAGGGCTACAAATACTATGTCGGTGTTGACCCTGCTATCTCAACTGATGGTGACTATAACGTAATCACAGTTTTAGAGGTGGATGAGAATAAGAACAAGGCAATCGTTCATGTTGACAGAGCCAAGAACATAGAGTTCAGAGAGAACATAGAGAAGATACGTTTGATTGGTAAGGTGTTTGAGCCGGAAGAGATTCTATTTGAGACTAACACATTCGCAAAGGCATTCACACAGGAACTCAAGAATATGACAGATTTGAATGTCAGAGACTTCAACACAACTAGAAAGAAGAAACAGGAGATAATTCTAAATCTTCAGATGAATATAGAGAATCAGAAGATAATCATGCCTTATGGTGATAATGCAAGTAGAAGACTGACTGGTGCTTTGATTGAGGAACTATCGATGTTCTCAATAACTACAAGTGGTAAGTTTGAGGGAGTCGGCGCACATGACGATTTAGTGATGAGTTTAGCATTGGCAAATGCTGCTGCTCAGGGAACAGGAGAACAGTTTGTTTTGTTGGATGACTTGGACATCTTTGATGAACCTACCACTACTCGGCGTAGTGTATCCGGTGTGATGGGTATCAACTTTTGAGGTGAAGATGTGGGAGAAAAAGGAGATAAACTCAGGGAAGCGGCTGCACTCGCTGACCAAGAAGAGGAACTCCAAGAGAGGCAGAAGGAACTCACAGAGTCGCTCAAAAGTGAATGGTTAGATAATCAACCACTAACTAGTCATTTTGAGATAGAGAAGAAATTCGCAAAGGAATACAACGTTGGTCTATCAGAGGCTAGAAAGGCAATGAGCAACTCATTGAAGAAATATGAGATAGAAGGAAGGGACATCCCCCTCATGATAAAGGAGTTGAGAACCTATCGTAGAACCCTGAAGGGAGAGCCGAAGATAGCAGTCACGAAATCAATAGACAATCTAATCAACGCATACTCTAATCATTTAGATGAAAACATAAACAAGATATATTGGATTAGAAAATACAAACCTGCATTGAAAGACTTGACTCTATCCGAGGAGAATATAATCAAACTGTCTTTGATTCATGATGAGCAGACTCGTAGGGATATAATTGACACCCTATGCAAATATTGGGAGGCAAGGCTAGACAGAGATGGGATGGCATATGGTGAAGAGTATGCTAGGTTGACAAAGGAAATGGCAAGCACAAAGAGAGAAGTAAACTCTACAATTAAAAAATATGTAGTCAACATAGGGCCAAAGGAACTCATTAAGAGACACATCGTAAAACTAGTTAGTGAGGAACAAGGAATCTCTGCTAGGCAAGTCCATGAAAGACTACCAACCAATCTCTTCAGAAGGACTTCCCCATCTATGATATCCAAGATGGCACGTTCTGCTAATGTGACAGTTGTAGATGGTGCATTATACAAGATGAGTGATGAGATAAAGAAGGACATATATGCCTACACTGCTGCATTCATCGACTCGGATGGATACATCACAATGGACAAGAACCACAATCCTAGAGTTGGTTTGGTTGCCACCGGAGACAGAGGTAAAGCCTTCATGCTAGAGATGCATAAGTCACTAGGCTGTGGTAGGCTACACCTAGACCAAAAATCACCACAGGACACCAAGCCAATCAACAGATTGAACTTCTACTCTCGCAATGACGTTACTGAAATACTAAGCAAGTGTATGCCCTATTTCAAACTCAAGAAGAAGAACGCAGAGATACTGGTCGAGTTGCTTCGTATGAAGAAGAGCCACAAGAAGGCATCTTGGTATAACGCTCGCAAGGAAGAACTCTTCAAACTCATGAAGTATGAGAATCATAAAGACGATAAGAACTACGACTTCGCAAAATACAACATTGATATTGACACTGTTGCGAAGTATTACGAGAATGACAAAACAATAGAAATGGACAAGTTAGAATCCATAGTAAAGAACGAGGTAGAATAAAATGGTAGAAGAAAAAAGACCCTCGTTGTTTCAGCGATTAACACGCAGGACAACACCGAAGCCCCAAGACAGAACGATATACAATCCGGGAATACAAGAGAAAGATACATCCTATCTCATAACAGCCCCGATAATATACCATGTCACATATCAATCAGTGATTGCTAGGACATGCATCACACAGTTGAAGAATGAAATATTCAGAAGAGGATATGTTTGGGAAGAGAAGTTCACCGCTCGCTGTGGTGACTGTGCAAAGGAACACAAACAAGCAGTAACAGAGTGTGTTGAATGTGGAAGCACTAATCTAGTTAAACCCGATAGAAATCAGTTGAAGTACATCAAGAAATTACTCGATGGGTATGTCAACAAGGGAGAACAGATGTTCGTTGATGTTCTCAAGGAGATGGAAGACGACCTCAATATCATGGATGATGCATATCTAATCATGGTGAAGGAATACTATGTCGATGGTAATGGCGACATTCGTATGCATCGAATCAAAGAAGTCTATCGTGGAGACCCTGTTAGTATGCACATATACGCTGATGAGAATGGTGAAAGAGGAAGTGAGGGATTCACTTGCTTGAACCATCGAAACTTCATCAGCAAGTCAATGACTGACTCCTGTGAGATGTGTGGTTCTGAGTTACATCCTGTTCATTACGTCAATAGGGCAAATGGAAAGGAGCAGTATTTTATCGATGGAGAAGTTCTACACTTCAGCAAGTATGCACCATCAAGACTCTACGGCCAGTCTCCGATAATGACTCTGTGGAATCACATCACCACGCTTATCGCTATGGAGAACTATGTCAACTCCTCGTACACAAAGGCTAGAATGCCAAGAGGAATACTAGCAGTGCAAACTAGAAACATGGAATCGATGAAGTCCTTTTGGCGTGGCGTGAAGGAGAAGATGGAGCAAGACCCTCACTTCATTCCAGTGATGGGTATAGAAGGTGAAGGAAAAACGGGAGCAGTTGAATGGGTCAAGTTCATGGACAGCCTAAAGGAGATGGACTACATACAAGTCAAGGAAGACTTGAGAGATAGAATCGCTGCCTTCTACGGAGTAAGTAAAATCTTCATGGCAGATAACTCTGCAAGTGGCGGTCTCAACAACGAGGGTATGCAGATACTCGTAACCAACAGAGCAGTCGAAATGGCACAGACGATTTGGAATGAGTACGTCTTCCCATTCATGACTATGGAGTTTGGAATCACAGACTGGCAACTAAAACTACCGCCTTCAGAGGAAGAGGATGAGATTGCCAAACTAAGAAAGAGAGAGATTGAGGTCAACGTAGCAGCATCAATCAAGAATCTCGGCTTTGAGGTTGATATGGATGACGAGGGAAGATTCACTTTCAAGAAGCCTGACCCTAAACCCGAAGCACCACCACAGGAAGGAGCAGAAGAAGAGGTTGAGACTGACCCATACGCAGGAACTGATATTGATGCAAGTCAATTAGGACAATTACAAGAACAGGCTTTGATGGGTGGTCAAGGCGGTGGGGAAACTAGAAACAAACCATCTATGGAAACTGGCCCTGATAAGAGATTCACAGGATTACCACAAGAAGCAGGTAATCAGAATGTTGATTCACGGACAGAGAGGAGAGTAGGTTGAGCGACATACTTGAGTTTGTCAGGAAGTGGAAGGAAGAGATAGACAGACTCAATGCAGAAACAGACGAGAGAATAAGGAAATACTTGGAGGGAGAGAAGTGAGTTGGTTTGACGCAATCAAGCAGGAATCAAAGTTCACTCCTGAGAATCTATCCGAGGAGAAAAGAAGGTTGTTTGAGTCTGAGCCATCCTTCAAGGTAGACTTTCCTGATTATGAGCATCCTGATAACGAAGAGGAACTGCCAAAGGTTCTCGCCATGATGAAGGACAATAAGATTGACGAGGATGAGATGGAAGACCTAGACCAAAACAACAACGAGATGATGTTGAAGATTGTCGGTGAGGAGAAGGAAGACAGGGAGGATTTGATTGAGGATATCGATATCCACACCATCAAACTGAAAGTCAAGTATGGCAGACCAAGACCTTACGAGATTTCTGATGAGATAGAATCCACAACTGATACGGATGACAGCCCATCTTTCCCAAGCGGTCATGCGATAGAGGCTCATGCTTTAGCAAGAATTCTAGGAAAGCAGTATCCTGACAAGCAAGAGGAGTTGAACAAGATGGCAGAGAAGATATCACTCTCTAGGGTGAAAATGGGGAATCACTATCCAAGCGATATAGAGGTCGGAAAAAAAGCAGGGCTTCTGATTGCTGATGCATATCTATCTGAGTCTAAGATTGAGAAGTGGCAAGATATCGTGAAGAGAAAAAAGAAGAAGGCTAGACGAAGGAGGAAGAAGTCAAACGTTAATGCCGCAGGTAACTATACCAAACCCGGTATGAGAGCAAGAATGTTTCAGAGAATCAAAGCAGGTAGCAAAGGTGGCCCTGCTGGTAAGTGGTCAGCAAGGAAGGCACAGTTGCTTGCTCAGAGATACAAGAAAGCAGGTGGTGGATACCGTGACTGATTGGTTTACAACTCTCAAGGCCAAGAAGAAGACACAACAGGACTTGGCTACTTGGACAGATGAGGAGTGGGGAAGTCAAGAACAACATCGTGCAAAGGAGAAGGGTAAGAAAGTACCTTCCAAAACAAAGGGGAGATACATGCCAAAGGCCACATACAAAAGAACCCCAAAGAAGACATTGGACTACCAAGACAGAAAGAAAAGAAAGGGTCGTAAGAAAGGAAAGCAACATGTCCCAACAGGAAGGAAGTTCTCTCAGAAGTGATTATCATGCCGATTCGTAAAGTCAAAGGAGGATACAAGTGGGGAAGTAAAGGCAAGGTCTATCGCAACCGCAAGGATGCGGAGAAACAAGCAGCAGCCGCTTATGCTTCAGGATACAAGAAATCTATGGATTGGTTTGATACACTAAAGAGGGAGAAACACCCTGCTTTGAAAAGAGCAGGTGTGAGTGGTTTCAGTAAACCAAAGAGAACTCCTAAGCATCCTACTAAATCACATGTAGTGGTTGTCAGAGATGGTAAGAAAGTCAAGACTATTCGCTTTGGACAACAAGGTGCAGATACAGTAACCGAGAAGAATCCAAAGGGAAAGAGAAAAAAGAAGCAAGCCTCGTTCAAGGCTCGTCATGCTAAGAACATCAAGCGTGGGAAGACCTCTGCTGCGTATTGGGCGAACAAAGTAAAATGGTGATAAAATGGAATGGTGGAACATAATTAAGCAAACTGATATGGAAATGCCTGATGCTGGTGGTGATATGATGGATACAGAAGAGGGTAAAATCAAACCTGCTAAGGACATGTATGAAGCAAGAGAGCATCCGGTTGACCCGGCTGTTGCAGAAGAGGAGATGGAAAAGACACTATACGGTGGTCAGAAGAAACTCGACAAAGACAAAGATGGAGACATCGATGAAAAGGATTTGAGAGAACTAAGGGAGGAAAAGAAATGACAGAAGAAAAGAAAGGAGTAAGAGAACTGGAAAGAGAACTAGCGAAAGCAAGAGCAGAGCAATACGCTCACCACAGTAGAAGTGTGACGAAGAACAGGGACTTCTCTGTTGGGGGTGTTGACCCTAATGCTGTGAAGAAGGAGAGACCTGATTCAGCAGATGTTCCCGATGCAATCCTACTACCTAAGAAAAAGCGGTCAAGAACACCAAACAACCCTTGGGGATGATTCAGATGGCGCAGGATTTCATGGATATCTTGCGTAAGAAGAGTGTAACAGAGAGATTCAGAAGCAGAAGAGAGAAAGAAGATGATATAGACCCCTCAGAAGAGGAAGGCACGACTGGAACACAACTTGTTGAAGAGAAGAAAAGAAAGGAAGAACAAGAAGCCGAAGAGGGAAAGAAAGTAGCAGAGGCAGATAAGGAACGCCGTAGTGCTACCGCCAAGACAGTCAGGATGTGGAAGGAGATTCTAGAGACATTCAGCCGAACAGGTGATGTCACTGATTCAGGTATGAGAGGAACAATGAGAGAGTTCGTCAAATCGTACTTGTTTCCTAGAAGCACAAGCAAGCAAAAGATAGACGACTTCTATCAGAGTCTGCTAAAACAAACTGCACCTGATGAAATATTGGCTCTATTCTTCAAGGGGTATGACACAATGGAGCAAGACGAGGAGGGTTTGCTATCACAGTTCAGACAGATGAGTGAAGATACAGCCGAGTATCGTCAAGAAGAAAAGGAATACAATGGCAAGGAATCTCTTGAGATAATAAGAGAATTCTTTGAGGCTGCTGCTGATATGCCAAGGAATCTACTTACTGGAAAGAAGATGACGAGAGGCAAACTCAACAAATTAGTAGAAATGTTGAGAGACAGTGAAAGAATAGATGTGGATGAATTAGGTGAAGACACTAACATGTTGCTAAGGCAATTTAGGGAACTTCTTCTCACCTTAGACAGAATAAAAGATGAGCAGGAAAACATTTTGAATAAATCTCTTGATGAAGAAGATAAAAACTGGCAACTCGCAGTGAGAGAAGCAGTTGCTGACGATGAGTTTCCAATATTTGGTACTACTGAAGAAATCGAAGATACGTTAGAGGGCAAGGAAATCTATGATGAGCAATTAGATGCCTTTGATAGTTATCGTAAGATAACAGGACAGATACCTGCCTTAATCGATAAAATTGAAGAAATATTAGAGCATGTTGTAAATCTAAGAAACAATGCAGTAGAAGATAACAAAGTAAATGAGTTGGAGAAAACAAAAAAGCAGATGAAGCAACTTGTTAAAGTCACAGTAGGTAACTATGAGTTTGACCTTGGAAAAGGCAAAAAGAGGGCAATTAAAATTAACTGAGCATACACAGGAGGCAACCACATGACATGGCAGGAGATACTGAAAGCCTCCGAGTTTCTAGAGAAACTAGAGCCAAAACAGAAGAAGAAGATAAAGAAACTTCTTCAGTCAACTCAACCAACTGAGTACATGGGACAGGAGATGACGAAGTTAGAGGAAGTCATCAAGGAGATGGAAAATCTCGATTTAGTCAAGACGGATAAACTGCTCACAAAGAAGATGAAGTCCTTCCGTGAGAAGAACCTAGACATACTCGCAAGTGCTGCCGAACTTCGCAAAGACTATCAAACGCTTTATGACCAAATCAGAAGTGTAGCATATCCAAAAGGGAAGAAGGAGGAAAAGAAATGAAACTCAGAATCGTTGAAGATATAGAGTGGCATAAGGGTATGAGCCTTCCAATGTTAGGTGATTTAGAATGAGTTGGTTTGAAACACTAAAGGGAGATTGTGGCACAGAGAAGTCAGATGAGATGGCAAGAGTTACAACGACAGCCTCCACCGGACAGGACAAAGAAGCGGCCAAGAGGACTGAGGATACAGAAGCAGAACTATTGGCTATGATACGAGAGCGAAACAAGAAAGCGAGGGAAAGTAAATGAGTTGGGAAGACATACTAAAAGCACCACCGATAAGGAATCCTAGAGAATCAGAATTTAGTGATAATTCTAATGATAATCTAACAATGCCTGAGTATATTGATTTGTTTAGAGAGAAAGTAGACCCAATAATAAGAGAAGCAGGTGAGAAGAAACACAGATTTGCAAATGTTAAACTCGCTGATTTGAAAATGTCAGCAAAGAAGGCAAAAGAAGTGGCAAAAGAGTTGTACGCTAACAAGGGATATAACAGAATACTTGCCATAGGCGATGGTGAGTTGTCATTCAAACTAGAAGGAGAAGGAAAAGTATGAGTAAAAAAGAAGAAAAAGATGAAATGTTACTATTAATGAAAGAACTTGTGAACAAGGTGAATGCCTTGGAACAAGCGGTATACAACAAGGACAACATACTGATGAAGTCAGGTTTCGTTGTTCGTGAGACTCCAACACCAGCAATGGGCAATACACAAGTCCCTGATGGTGGTCAAATGTCTTGGGATGAGATTCGCAAGATGACGGAGAAAATGGGGTGAGATGAATGCCTGAGAGAGTTACGAAAGAAGAGAAAATAGTTGAATTAGCAATACTGAAAGCCAAAGAGATTCTACAAGAGGCAGGACATCTTGGAAGATTGAAACTTGATGAGGATGTCATGGGAGAGGAGATGAAAGTCAAGAAACCCAAGAAGAACCCTTCTGAGGAGAAGATGCCTCAGTTGAGCAACATCGATGGCAAGGAGGATAAGACCAATGATGGAACTATGAAGAAATCCATCTTGGCTGCTGTTGATGACTTGCTGAAAGTGATGGCAGAGCAACAAGATAGAGATGTAACAAGTGGTGCGATGAACGTATCAATGAACAGAATAAGCGAACTTGCAGCCCTATTAAGAGAGGCTAGTGGAGACAAGGCAACTAGAATTGGTAACGACTTGAAAAGAGAAGTCGATAAACTCAGTATGTTAACAACAAGTGGCCTTCCATCTAAAGATATTGAGAGAAGCCCCGAATCACGAAGGTTTTGATGGTGGATGACAACATCAGGCGTATCCTTTGAGAAGGAAACTAAGGCTCTATCAAAAAGAGTTCTAGATTTCTTTGAGAGGGTGCGTTATGCATACCTATCTGCAAAGGAGAACCCGAAGGAATACGGCAAGAAGTGGAAGGAAACCGTCAAGTCCATCCGTGAGGAGTACGATGGTCTAGGCGAGTTTGCATCTCAACTGAAAGAGCATATCACAGAGAAGGAACTCTTCGATGACAAGGTATTCGATGCAGAAAGTCTTCTTGCAAGAAGGGTGTACGAAGACGTAAAGAAAATGCGATTTGAATCAAAGGGAGCAGCAGACCCATTTTCAGAGCAACTAGGCGATAAGGTTCTCGATGTTCTACTAGATGACAAGGCGACATTTGCAGCCTTCGTTCATTATGCATTGAGAAGTCATTCTAATCCTGTGCCTAAGAAAGCATGGGAGGAGGCGAAACTCAAACCTGATGAGATAACACAGGGATACATGGGTTTGGATTTAGAGGAGAAGGATATACCTCTCTATATCATCGAGCATTACGGTGATGATAAGGACTCTAGGAGAGTGCAAGGAAAGTTCAAGGAAGCACTGCAATTACTAGAGGAGGTATACGATGAGAGTTACTCGGAGGACAAATGGGAATCTCTGAAGGAGATTGACATTGCCAAGTCAGAAGAGCAGAAAGAGGAGATAGATTTCATCATACCAAACAAGCCGATGTATCGAATATTTGAACTCGATGACATGAAGGACATCAAGGGATTGAGTGGGGAGTTTGTCGTTCAAGAGAAGTATGATGGAATGAGAATACAGATTCACAAGACAGGAGATAACATCAAGATATACTCTTACAATGAGAAGGATATTACCGATAAGTGTCCTGAGATTGTAGAAAGAATGGAGAAGAAAGGAATAGGTGATTGCATACTGGATGGTGAACTTCTCCTATTCCAAGGAAAGGATGCCCTTCATCGAGCAAGTGTGATAACTCACATCTTCAAGAAGAAAATACCTGATACGAAACTTAGGGCGCATGTCTTTGATGTCATGAAGCATGAAGGGAAGGACTTGATGGATGAACCACTGAGGGAAAGAATCAACATAATGTTCTACCAATACTCTCAGCATTCCTCTGAAGAGTTGGCTTTCCCTTCCAAGAAGGATACAAGAATCGCTGATTCTATGGAGGAAGTTGGGGAGTATGCAGAGAAGATAATGGAGATGCCAACCTCAGAGGGAGTTGTTGTCAAGGACATTGAATCCACATACTACATGGGCAGGAAGAAGAATCCTAAGTGGATTAAGTGGAAGAAGTTCGTAGACTTGGATGTTATAGTTCTAGAGGACAAGAAGACCAAAAGCGGTTTGCATTCATACACTATGGGCATAGGCCCATTGACTGCCGAACAAACAAGAGAGATGAAGACAATCGAACTTGATGATAAGAACTACCTCCCTGTTGGTAAGGCATTGAATACCAAAGTAGAGGTTGACATTGGAGATATCATTCGTGTCAAGGTTGATGAGGTTACTAAGAAGGGCAAGGGATTCAGCCTCTACTCTGCTAAGGTCATAGAGTTGCCTGAAGTAGAGGAGTCAGACAAGTTAGAGACATTGGAGCAACTAGCCACTAAGACGAAGAAAGCACTAGTGCCAAAGCATCCCTTCATCAAACCATCAGACTTAGCAAACCCCTTGACTGTTATTGCAGAATTACAGAGAGAAAAAAAGGACAAGAAGAAGATAAGAAAGTATCTTGTTACAGACTATGTTCATGGTGAAGCAGAGATAATCTGCAAGCATGAACTAGAGGGATTCACAATCTATGGTTTCGATGGCGATTCCCTGATGCAGAAGAATGCTCTCTACAATATGGATGAATGGAAGGGACAACTAGAGAAACTAATGAAGTCAAGGAAGTCCAAACTCAGAGTTGCGATTAGAAAGATAATAGAAGAGAATCAAAAAGCGATGGAGTTCGATGACCTAGAGGAGAAACTTAGGGCTACGGAAGAGGATGCTTATGATGAAATCTTTGAAGGTAAACCAAAGAACCTGCTATCTTGGATGAAGAATCAAGACGCTTTTGTTTTCCTTTCGCCTAACAAGTTCGATATATCTCCTGAGAACATAGAAAAGGATGAGGATGAAGAACTAGCAGGGGAGTTTGAAGTCAGACAGCGTGAAGATGGTAATCTAGATTTTGTGATTGAGACAGATAAGAATAGAATGGCTTGGTTAATTGACATAGAGAAGCCTGAAGACATCTTTGACTTGTTTGGTAAGTCAGGTAAGTATCCTGCAAAGGTGTCGGAGAAGATAGACAGTTCAAAGATAATAGATAGTGGTCAACTTATCTTCGGTGTTCAAAGAGATGGCTATCACGAATATAGAATGGAAGGAGACAAGTTCCAAACTAGAATACATTTCAGAGTCGTGCCTTTAGATGAAAAGAAGTCTTGGATTGTCTTTACTGGTAAGAAGCAAGACATGTTAGAAGATTCTTCTGATGAAGGTATCATCGATATTACAAAGGACAAGTTTAGCAATTTAGAACTACCTGAATAACCGCCTACTTCTTATAGTAAAAGGAATAGGTGCTGTGAGTGTTTGCTGAACAGGAGGTATTGATTAGACAAGAGAGTTCTAGTGATTTCACTATTCTCAAGTCAGATAATCTAGTAATCGGAGGATATGCATCCATCGAAATAGTAGATAAGCAGAATGACTTGATTACACTAGAAGCATTAGAAAAAGCCGTTAAAGATTTCATGAGTGAGAAGTCTTACAGAAACGTCATGTCAAATCATTCCAACGTTCAGGTAGGAGAGGTGATAGAGCAATACCGTGATTCCAATGGTACATTACACAAGACAGGTGTAGATGGTGTCGGATTCTATGTAGTTATCAAGATGAGAGATGACATAGAGAAGGCAAAGGAAATAAACAGAGGAATCAGAAAAGGCACACTACGTTCCTTTAGTATCGGTGGACAAGCGATATCAAAGAGAGAAAGAAAATCGGAGGAATACGGGGAATACAACGAGATTGACAACTTGGAGTTGCATGAAGTTACTATATGTGAAAAAGGAATAAACCCTGAAGCGAAATTCGACATTTTGAAAGCGAAAGGAGGTAAAGAAATGACGGAAAAATTGACGAAAGCATTGGAAGAACTCAACGGTCTGTTAACGCAGGTTCGTGAAGTCACTGGTGAAACAGTCGCAAAAGAAGATGAATTGGAAACAATGGAAATGAAAGAAGATGAAAAAATGATGACCGAAAAAGAAGAAGTTGAGAGCATGGACATGGATGAAGATAAAATGTCTATGAAGGAAGACGAAGTTGAGAGCATGGATATGGAAGAGAAGGCTCTTGATGAAGACTCGACTAGAGACTATGAGGCTGGCGAGAACGTTGTAGTAAACGGAAAGCCAGTCGCAGCACCTGCTGCACTATCAGTCTCTAAGGGTCTTGAGGGTTCTGACTTCACAACTCTCGACCTCAGTGCCGAGAACGTAGAGAAGGCTTACGAGGCTTACAAGGCAGAGCAACTAGAGGCAATGGCTTACGATAACCTATCGAAGCAATTCGCTGACAGGTTTGCTGCTGAACTTGAAGTTAAGAAATCAGCCGCAGAGCGAGCAGAGTACGATGCTTCAACAGAAGTAGCGGCTCTCAAAGAGGAGTTTGCAGAACTACGCAAGTCCCTCACTGCAAAGGATGATGAGATAAGGAAAGCAACAGAAGTCGCTTTCTCTCTACCTGAAGGATTCCCAACAACTGCTGATGCAGTTGCTGAGATGTCATGGGGAGACATACACAACCTCGCAAGGAAGGTGAACTAAAATGAGTGGATATATTAACACAGTAAAAGACTTAGAAGCAGCCACCTACGGCTATGCTGGCGCACAGGGCAATGCTCTGCTAAAGGCTGCTGGTGTTGTCGGTGGTTTCGGAACGCCCCACGATGCAGCAAGCAACCCGTTTTCTGCTGCTAGTGGATTGGGAGACCTATACAACGTTCTCTACGGACAGAAAGTATGGTCTATGCTAAACCAAGAGGTTAACCCTCTTGCTATGCTTGCAAAGAGACCCTACACATCCAGTGGATGGAGAGTCCTAAAGAGCAGAGCGCAGGGTGGCTCAGGTTCTGCATTCGGAATCGGAACTGGTGCTGAAGGTTCAGACACACCAAGAGCAGACAAGATTGGTGGTGTTGGTGAGAACGCAACTCTAGGAACTGGAAACGACATCCCACCAATTGCACCTCAGTATGAGAAACTATACGTCAGTCCAAAGACGATTGCTCACTTGTTTGAGTTCTCGGAACTTGGTATGGAACTTGCTGCTATTGATGACGGTGTTGGTGACATTCGTGCAATCGTTAGAGAGGACATGGGTAAACTACACGCAGAGACTCAGAGCAAGATGCTAGTAATGCCTCTTGAGAGGTATGATGACGGAACTGCAACAACCATCGAGCGAAACTACACATCTCTGATGAAGATAGTTTCCTCTGCTGGTGAGATTGCTGCTATGTATAACGCAAACCTATTGGATACTGGTGCTAACAACGGAGATTCGTCTGCTGTTGTTGCTGATGTAGTAAGGCTATTCGGTACTAGCCGAACTGTGGCTGTTTCAAGCAACGCTGCAACTGGAACTGCTTCCTTCTTGGATGCAGAGGTTGACTTCGGTGCAGGATATGCTGCTGGCGATGCTAGAGTTCTAACCCTAACCATGCTTAACGACATGATTAGGAGAATCAGGCAGAACGGCGGAAACCCGAAAGTTATCTTGACTGGCTACGACACTGTTCAGCACCTTGCTGACTTGCTACAAAGCCAAGAGAGGTTCATGGACAGGAAAGAGATTGTTCCAACCCACAACGGAGTTCGTGGAGTTAAGGGACAGGAAGTTGGATTCAGAGTTGCAACATACTACGACATCCCAATTATCCCAACCAAGGACATGCCATCTACTGGTAGCAACACAACCAACGAGTTGAGTGACATACTCATCCTAGACACAGACCATCTGTGGCTATCGGTGATGAAGCCTACTCAATACTTTGAGGATGGTATCACTAGCGGAAACCCATTCGGTGTTGGCAAACTTGGAAACCAAGGAATGTACCGAACGATGGGTGAAACCGGATGTTCGTTCTTCAAGGGACAAGGAAAGATAACCAACATCAAGAGTGCTTGAGGTGATTAGAGTTGACACACGCAGTTACTCTAGTTGCTGACCATAAGGGCGTAACTGCCCCAAAGGTCGCAGGTGACGAGTATGTGGTTGATGCAATAGTCAACATAACTGCATACGTTCAGGGTGGAATAACTCTGACTGCTGCTGAATTGGGTCTGTCTTCCCTACACTGCGTTCTAGTAACAGGTGTAGAGGAGATTGGACACAGTGCAAGAGCCGTCATCAGTACAGCAGGGGCATACGAGTCAGGAACAAGTGCCAAACTTATCCTGTCTACTGGTTCTGCACAACAATCAGGTACAGGGGATGAAGGCATGGTAAGAGTCCGTGTCTATGGTAATCTCTGAAACAACAATGATTAAGTGATAACGTAAAGTAGTGGCCTCTGCCCGTAACAGGGCAGGGGTTACTACCAACAAAAAAAATAAGGTGTTATTATGGCAAAAGTAAAGTTAGTTAGACATAGACCAACTGGCCCTCTCGTATTGAGAAGAGGCGGTCAAACATACGCATTAACAGCGCAAGAAGAAACAAAAGTTCCGTTAGGAATAGCAATAGGAATGCTAGGAGATAGCGGATTAGTCGTTGAGTTTGATTCAACGGATTCAAGTGAGATACTAGGACTTAACGAGTATCTCCTTAACCTACTCAAGAAAGAGTTCGACCTTGAGGGAGATGCAAAGGCAGTAAGGACTGCACTATTCCCCTCTGCGAAGAAGTCTTTCATTCCAAATCTCATTAAGGATACTCCCGTAGAGGAGACTCCCGTAGAGGAAGAGCCAGCAGCAGAAGAGCCTGAAGAGGTTGAAGAAGAGGCTGAAGAAGAGGCTGTTGACTACTCACAATATACTGTGAAGCAACTAAAAGAAATGCTTGAGGAAAAGGGACTATCTACTGATGGCAAGAAAGCCGACCTAGTAGAGAGGATGTCGGGGGCAGAGTGATGTCATCACCTACCTGCAACAGCACAGGAGTCCTTTCTACAAGCACCGTTGCAGTAAAGCATCACTGCAAGATAATGAGCGTTCATGCCACATCAACGGCTAACGCTCTAATGACTGTCAAGATTTGGGACAGTGATAGTTCAAGTACATCGGGCAAGAAGGAGGTTGCCCGAATAGTATTACACGCAGGAGGCACTGCTCAAACTATCGAGCAAGACCTACATGGTGTTCTCGTAGCCAATGGAATATTTGTTCAGATTAGTGGCACAGGAACTGTCTCTGTGAACTTTGCTTGAGGTGGTTAATATGCCAAGCATAGATACAGATACTAGACTAATAATGACTGTCCTTTTTGTCGGTGCAGTTAGCGGAGTCAATGTGTACTTCTTCTCACAATACGGCTCTACATTCGTAAATGCCTATGGCCCTTATCCAGTGGCTATGATATTCGGTGTTCTCACGGTAGGTGGCATTGTCATACTGAAAGCATTGTTCGACTTGATGATTAATGACTACATAGAGGACTTTCTACTTCAGCGACAAATCAACGCTTATTGGAACAGAAAGGCAAGAGATGAGGAGAACCGTAAGAGAGTTAGGGAGTCTTTCAGAGGCTTCCAACAGCAGTTTGGTACAACACCAACAGTATACGGAGACCCAAACCTTCCAGTGATGCAGCCATCACAGGAAGTTCAAACGGTCAGCCCTACTTTCTTGACAGGTTTCAATGAGTGATTTAGATGGTAAGTGAAATCCTATTTGGGATGGATGAATCTACTCTAGCGTATGACCTTCAAAGAGCGCATTCTGCTGATGTATGGTTTCTAAGGGCTAGATTCTATCTTTGGGGTGCAATTGCTTCAGTAACTAGTTTCTTTGTTGGTCATGCTATTTCCCTTTGGGGAATCAACTTGTATGAGGTTGGATGGCATGTACTCAGTTCTCTTTGGGGCGGTCAT
>TARA_R100000231_G_scaffold16959_2_pt1 | contig 15994 bp, 17 predicted proteins | sample TARA_R100000231 | Tara Oceans TARA_R100000231 (sample SAMEA2620565) | marine metagenome | biome: marine biome (ENVO:00000447); feature: surface water layer (ENVO:00002042); material: "saline water (ENVO:00002010), including plankton (ENVO:xxxxxxxx)" | depth 5 m | reverse complement strand
CACATGAAGTAAGGAATAAATTATGGCAGGATTTTCAGATTATTTAGAGGACAAAGTTTTAAAACACGTTTTTGGTGGCAGTGCTTATACTGCACCGTCAACATTATATGTAGCACTTTATACAGTTGCTCCTACCGATACAGGTGGTGGTACTGAAGTATCAGGTGGTGGTTACACCAGACAAACTGCTGCTTTTACTGTGTCAGGTACAAACCCAACACAAGCAAGCAATACGGCAGCAATAGAATATCCAACTGCAACAGCCAACTATGGCACAGTTGTAGCTGTTGGTGTTTTTGATGCTTCTTCCAGTGGCAACTTAATGGCTTATGCAAATTTAACTTCATCTAAAGTTGTTAGCACAGGAGATGTTTTCAGATTCAATGCTGGTGATTTAGATATTACCTTGGCATAACACATGGCCAGCATAGGCTACAGTAGAGGCTTTTACGGCAGGTCTAAATGGAACAACCTGTCTATTCAGGCAACCTCAACTATTGCAGCCACAACTTCTGGTGCTGGCACACTCACACAAGTTCACGTTGAAACAGCAGTCATAGCTGCTACTTCTGGTTTTAGTGCAGAAGGCACACAGATTGATAAAGCGACAGCAACCATACAAGCTGTTTCAGGTTTTAATGCTCAAGGCACACAAATAGATCGTGCTCAAGCAACCATAGCCGCAAACTCAAACTTTATTGGTGTTGGCTTTATCACAGCCAAAGGCGAAGCGGTTGTTGCACAAAACTCAGGCTTTATTGCAAGTGGTGGTATAATATTTTCAGCAGCTTCAACCATTGCTGAAACAAGTTCACTTATAGCAATAGGTGGGCTAAAATGGGAAGATATTGTAGTTCCATCGGATACTTGGACAAACCAAACAGTTGCTACAGCAACATGGACTAATCAAACAAATCCATCAACTACTTGGACAGAATTAGATAAACAAAAGGCAGCATAGATGGCAGATACATTTACAACAAACTTAAACCTAACTAAACCCGAACCAGGAGCATCCGAAGATACCTGGGGTGATAAACTCAATACCAACTTAGATACCATTGATGCCATTTTTGGTAATGGTGGTACATCTGTTTCACTTGGTAATGTTTCTGTCGATCAGTTGGATCTAGGCGACAACGAAAAGATTAGACTAGGTACAGGTAATGATTTACAAATTTCACATGATGGTACTGATAGTCAAATTATAAATTTCGGTGGTGACTTAATATTAAGAAATGGTGCTACTGATAAAGACATTATTTTTCAATCAGATGATGGTAGTGGTAGCGAGACAACATATTTCTTATTAGATGGTAGTCAAGCTCAAACTAGATTTGAAAAAAATGCCCAGTTTGGTGACAGCGTAAGAGCTAAATTCGGTAGTGCTGGAGATTTAGCAATCTACCATGATGGTTCTAATAGCTACATTTGGGAGAATGGCACAGGTAACTTAATACTTCGTGCTACTGATTTTAGATTACAAGACAGTTCTGGTAATTCAATGGCAGTTGCAAATTCTGGGGGTGGTGTAGGTCTTTATCATAACGCATCTATAAAACTAGATACCACTTCTACAGGTGTACAAATAACAGGCACACTTGATGTAGATGTTATTAGTAATGCTTCAGGTGTAGTACATCTTAACGATACTCTTTTTTTCCAAGACAATAGCAAAACAGTCTTTGGTGATTCCTCAGATTTACAAATCTTTCACGATGGTTCAAATTCAATTATAGATAATAATACAGGCGATTTAGTTATTAAGTGTGATAGTGACGATATAAAAATCTTATCAGAAGATGATGTTGTTATAGGTGATAATGATGATTCAACAAGATTTGCAACATTTATTAATCAAGGCCCAGTTTACCTTTTTCATAATGGCAATCAAAAGTTTCAAACAACCAACACAGGTGTAGATGTTACTGGTGGAATTGATACTAGTGGCGACATTACAATAAACACACCTACTTTTAGTTCTAAAAATATTATTTTTAATGAAAATGGTTCTGATGTTATAGGTTTTAAATATAATGGTGATGTATCTGGAAATCCTTTAGATATCTATAATTTTTCAGGAGTAGGTACAACATTAGTCCGTGTTACAGAATCAGGAAATGTCGGTATAGGAACTACTTCGCCAAGTGAGAAGTTACACGTCAACTCAGGCACAACAGATAAAGTAGCCATTTTTGAGAGTAGTGACACTACAGCCACTATAGAGCTTAAAGACCCAACAGCTAGTTCACAAATACTCAACTCAGTTGGTATGTTGATACTAAAAGCTGACCCTAGTAATGCTTCAAGTAGCACTAGAATTGGTTTTGAAGTTGATGGTGCTGAAAAAGCTAGAGTAAGTTCAAACAGTTTATTAGTTGGTAAAACTTCTGGTGACTTTGGTGCAACAGCTGGTGCTGAATTTAGAACTAGTGGCAACTCTTATATTACTGCTTCTGATAATCAAGCTCTTAGATTAAGTAGATTAAGCACAGACGGTAATATTATTGTATTTAAAAAGGATAGTTCAGATGTAGGTAGTATTGGTAATCTTGGTACTAGACCTTACTTTGCTTCTACGGATTGTGGTATTCGTTTAGGTGCTGCTGATTTATTACCTGCAACAAGTACAGGTAGTGTTAGTGATAATGTTGTTAGTTTAGGCTCATCATCAGGTAGATTTAAAGACCTTTACCTCGGTGGTAACATTGAACTTTATGATGGCTCTAATAATTATGGTCGTATTTTTGCTAATTCAGAAGGTTTAAATTTAGATACTGTTGCCAATAGGCACATGAGATTTTTTAAATCTGGTACTGAAGTCATGCGTATAAGTACTTCAGGCAACGTAGGCATAGGAACTACTTCGCCAAGTCAGCCTTTAGAAGTTGCAGGTAACATACAAGCTACAGGCACAAGGTCTATATCAGCTCTTTATGATTCTAACCATTACATGAGACTTGAAGCTAATTCTTCAGGTGGTATTTTAAAAGGTACAGATGGTGGAGTAATAACAACTCTAATTAGAACTTATGGCGGTTCATACTTTAATGGTGGCAATGTTGGTATCGGAACTACATCTCCTTCAGAACCATTACACATATCAAATAGTGACCCTAAAATTAGATTACAAGATTCAGATGGTACTAATCAATTTTCAACAATATTTCAAAATGGTGGTGCGTTAAATTTATTATCAAGAAATAATGTTAACAATGGTTTTATAACATTTAAAGCTAGTGATGGCACAACCACAACTGAGTTCGCTAGATTCAATATGTCAGGCAACTTTGGGATTGGAACAACCAGTCCAGCAACTAAGTTAGAAGTTGCAGGAGATATAACCCTACCTTCTGATGGTCAAATAAAATTTAGAGGAACAAATCATTATCCAAGAATCTTTGCATCAAGTAACGACCTTTTAATAAATTTAGATGATGGTTCTGGTACTAACTTTACAGCATTTAAAATAGATAATGCTACAGGTAATGTTAGTATCGGCACTACTTCGTCATCGGGTAAGCTAATGGTAAGAGAAGATACTGGTGGAAGTCCAACAAGAATAATTGTTAGTAATGGTGGAAGTGTACAATCAGGAACTTCATCAAGACTATCTTTTTATGAAGGAACAACTGAAAAAACTTATATAGAAAGAAGAAGAGATGGTTCTGGGAAAACTGCTTTTGTAACACCAGCAGACGATAATCCGTTTGTTTGGGAAAATGCAAGTGGCGAGTTTATGAGATTCACTAGTTCTAATGTAGGTATAGGAACTACTTCGCCTAGTGAGAAGTTACACGTTGACGGCAACATAAAAACAACAGGTATTATCTATTCAGGGGGTTCTTTAAGGGGTAGTAGTGGTAGTGCAACTAAATTGATATTAGACGCTACATCAACCACAACTGAATTACACGCAGCTGGCACTACAGGAATAATATTCAAAAATAATGGTAATGCTGAACGCATGAGACTAACTGATACAGGTCTAGGCATAGGAACTACTTCGCCTACTCAAGCACTTCATGTTGTAGGTAATGGTTTATTTACAGGTGGTTTAACTGTTGGTGATAGTGCTGCTGATACTTTTATAACAAGAGGACATACACACTTAGCAACTAGTGGAAATAACGTAGGTATAGGCACAACTTCGCCAGATGCACCATTAGACATTAATGGTAATAGATTAAGAATAAGAACAGCAAGAACAATAACCAATGCAGATGACAATGGTGAAGTTGGTGAAATTTCATGGGATGCAAATTATCTTTATGTTTGTGTCAACACCGACACATGGAAACGAGTTGCATTAAGCACATGGTAAAAATAACAGAAAATAATGTATAATTTTATGAATAACAAAAGGAAATAACTATGCCATCATATACAACTAATTTAAACCTAGCTAAACCAACAGTCGGTGGTGATACTAACCAGTGGGGTGGCTATCTTAATACAAATACAGATACCCTGGATGGTATTTTTAATGGTGCTGGTACAGGAACATCTGTAGGCCTACAAGTTGGCTCTGGCAAAACTTTAAAAGTTGGTGGTACATTAACAGCCACAGGCGTAGTGCAATTAACAGGATCTCAAAACGAACTTAGATTTTTTGAAGCTATTGGTGGTGCTGACAACTATGTAGCACTTAAAGCACCAAACGAAATGAGTGGGAATAATAATTACTCATTAGTTTTACCTGCTGCTCAAGGTACAGCAGGACAATTCTTAAAACTATCAAGTTTATCTGGTTCAGAAGGTTTGTTACAATTCGCTGATGCAGGCGGTCAAGCCGATAATTATTTTGCTAGTTCTGGTTTATTAAACAAAGACTTGGGAGTTGGGCTTCATCTTAAGATAGCTGATACAGGAGCTAGTGTAAGTTCTAATGCTGATGAATTAGTTATAGAAAATACAAGTGATGCAGGTTTATCAATCCTAACAGCTAATGATGCTGGTGGCTATGTTAAGTTTGGTGATCCTCAAGATGATAATGCTGGTGAAATTGCTTACACCCATGATGACAATAATCTTACTTTTAGTAGTGGTGGTGTAATTAATTTTAAAACTAATAACACCAATAGAATGAGTATTGCTAGCGATGGAGATTTAAATTTTGCATCAGGTCAATTACAATTACTTGCTGATAACTCTGCTGCAACAACAACAGCAAAATGGGATAGGGGTGCTGGACAAGGCGGAAATACTTCTATAGCTTTACAATTTTGTCATGGTGGAAGTGTAAAAGGAAGTATTGGTTATAATGATGGAAGCACCTCATATAATACTTCTTCAGATTACAGACTTAAAGAAAATGAAGTAGCTATATCTGATGGCATAACAAGACTTAAAACTTTAAAACCTTACAGATTTAATTTTAAAACCAACCCAGATAAAACAGTAGATGGTTTTTTTGCACATGAAGTTACAGCAGTACCAGAAGCAATTACTGGTGAAAAAGATGGTGAAGAAATGCAAGGCATTGACCAATCTAAACTTGTGCCTTTAATTACCGCAGCACTACAAGAAGCAATAACAAAAATCGAGTCACTAGAAAGTGAAATAGACCAACTAAAAGGAGTAAACTAAAATGGCTATAGAATATAATTGGGATTGTCAGACAGTTGACTATTATCCCGAACACGATGACCACTCACAAGTGGTATTTAATGTGCATTGGAGAATCAATGCTGTCAGCGATGAAAAAGACAGTGAAGATAATTTTTATGCAGCAAGCGTATATGGTACACAATCTTTAAATGTAGATGATATTGAAAACTTTATCCCTTACGCAGACTTAACCAATGAAATTGTTACTGGTTGGGTTGAAGGTGTAATGGGTGAAGAAGAAGTTCAGAACTTAAAAGATAGTTTAGCAAAACAAATTGCTGATTTAATAGATCCAAAAGTCGTAACAGGCCATATCGGAAGTTAAGTGAATGGCATTAATCCCCGTTACACCACCAGCAGGTATCGTTAAGAACGGTACTGAGTATGCAACTAAAGGTCGTTGGGTAGATGGGGATTTAGTTCGTTTTGAAAACGGCTATCTCACTCCAATCAAGGGGTGGAATAAACTTAGACCAAATCCAGTAGGTAGAATATTTAGTGGTACAGTTAGTACCACTGCTAGTAGTTTTATTATTACTATTACTACCACTACCGCACATGGAGCAATAGTAGGTGAAAAAATTAATTTACATGGTTTTGCTGCAACAGGCGGTATGCCAGCTAGTCAAATAAATCAAACCTATACGATTGCTTCAGTACCAAGTACTACAACTTTTACTATCAATACATTTCAAACAAATGTGCCAAGCATTGCTGCTACTTCAACACACACATCAAGTGCTTCAGAGGTTGTCTTAACAGCTACACCAACAGGCATGTATGCTTACTACGATAACGATGGTAAAGAAGTTTTAGCTGTTGGCACAAGAAACGGTGTTTTAATTTACTATGAAGAAGTTTGGTATGACATTACCCCAACAGGTTTTGTTGGTGATGATACTTTATCACCACTTGGTTTTGGTGCTCACCATTTTGGCGTAGAAGATTTTGGTGATGCTCGTTCACAGTCAGGTTTATCTTTTGATACCACAACTTTTTCTTTTGATAACTTTGGTGAAATATTATTATTCTGTTCGCCCTCTGATGGCAAAATATATGAGTGGAATCCTAATGCCCCAGCAACGATAGCAAGTGTCGTTACAGGAGCACCAACAAACTGTGAAGGTGTGTTAGTTACAAATGAAAGGCATGTTGTGGCCCTAGGAGCAGGTGGCGATCCTAGAAAGATTGCTTGGTCATCAAGAGAAACACTAAACACTTGGACAGCTTCAGCCACTAACACAGCAGGTGATTTACAAGTACCAACAGGAGGCAGAATTATTGCTGGTATTAAATATCAAACAGATATTATCATTTATACCGATACTGGTATTGCCAGAATGTACTATACAGGTTCTCCTTTTATTTATGGTATTCAAGATGCAGGTACAAACTGTAAGGCAATTAGCCCTAGAACAATTATTTCTGCTGGTTCTTTTTTAGCCTGGATGGGTGAAAACTCATTTTTTATATACAACGGTGCAATAAAAGAAATTAAATCAGATGTGCATGATTTTATATATGACAATATAAATTACACTTATAGACCTACTTCCTGTGGTGGACACAATTCTAATTACAATGAAATGTGGTTTTTCTTTCCAACAGGCGTGAGTCTTGTGCCAAATAAATATGTTATTTGGAATTACATTGATAATGTTTGGTCTATTGGTTCTATGGATAGATCCTGTTGGATAGATCAGGGTGTATTTAATTTACCGATTGCTTGCGATAGTCTTGGTAATGTTTTTGAACATGAAAGCGATGTTGCTTTAAACAACTCTGAGAATGTTGGTATTCAAGTACCCTTTTGTGAAACAGCACCAATGGAAATTGCTCAAGGCAGTAATTTAGTACAATGCAATCAAATTCTTCCAGATGAAGATGCTAATACTTTACCAGGTGTTACTATTAGTTTTAGGGGCAGGTTTAACCCATTAGGTGCAGAAACAAACTTTGGTAATTTTAATTTTGATGCAGATGGATATACTGATGCTAGGTTCACAGCTAGACAAGTACAAATGAAAGTTACAGGTGATGGTTCACAACCATTCCAAGTTGGTAATATACGATTAGATGTCAAAAAGAGAGGTAAAAGATAATGGCTAGAAGGTCTTTACAAAAACCATCTGGAAATTTTGATATTGATTACCAAAATTATTTAGTCTCTGAAATAGAATACCGAGATGGTTTATCTTTTAAGAAAGGTGAGCGAATAGAAGTGGGTGGAGGCGATTTAACAGAATTAGTATTAGTAAGTCCAAATGGAACAAAATATAAAATTAGTGTCGCAAATGACGGAACTCTCTCAGCTACAGCAACAATCTAAAATATTAGAGCCGTGGGAGATAGAGTGGCAAAGGTGTAAACCTTGGATTGAAAAAGCGGTTAAACACCAAGATATGTATAGTATCGAGGATGTAGAAGAACAAATTAGTAAGGGCATTTTTGCTTTATGGCCTGGGAAAAATAGTGCTATAATAACGGAGATAGTTGTCTTTCCCCAGATTAAGACACTTAACATACTGTTCTGCGGGGGAGATTATTCAGAACTACAATCAATAGTTGACACTTCTATTGAACAGTTTGCCAAACAATTAGGAATTAAACGCCTCTACGGTGGAGGCAGGAAAGGATGGCTTAGAAAGCTAAAAGGCAAAGGCTGGAAAAGCGAATATTTAATAAGTAAAGAATTATGAGCAAAGGAAAATCAACAACAACCACAACCACTGATCCAGCAATCGCAGCAATGCAAACAGACCTATATAATAGAGCTAAAGGCATTGCAGCTTTACCTTTTACACCCTACACAGGGCCAAGGGTTGCAGGATTCAATCCAGATCAATTAGCTGGCTTTGATGCAACTAGAAATATGTTTGGCCAATCAATGGCTTTAGACCCAAGAGGTCAATTAGCTGGTATGGGCCAAGCACCATTAGACATAAACTCTTTTTACAATCCATACCAAGAACAAGTTATAGATAATGCTATGGCTGACTTAAATAGAGGGAGACAATTACAAATACAATCAGACCAAGATGCAGCCATCGGCAGAGGTGCTTTTGGTGGATCTCGTTCAGCAGTCTTAGAAGCAGAAACAAACAGAAACTTTGCAGACAGAGCAGGTAATATTGCAGCCAATTTAAGACAACAAGGTTTTGATAGTTCTGTTGCTAATGCTATGGCAGACAGAAACTTTCGTTCTGGTATTAACCAAGGTTTGCTTAGTGACCAGTTTAGAAACTTAGGTTTACTATCTGGTATTGGTGCACAACAACAGGGCTTACAACAAGGAGCTATGGATGCAGGTTACAATGAGTTCTTGAGAGGTATTAATTATCCAGCACAACAGCTTGGTTTGCTTGCTCAAGGTGTTAGTGCATTGCCTAATCAACAATCTAAAACACAAAGTTACAGACCTGGTTTTGGTGACTTCTTAGGTGGTGCTGCTGGATTAGTAGGCTCTATGTATGCTGGTGGATTTAACCCATTTGGACTTTTTAAAACTTAGAAAACAATGACTGAATTAGAAAAATTTAATTTAATGTTACAGGGTGGTTATAACCCTATGGGCGGTGGTATTAACACCAACCAAATGAATGACTTTATAGCTGCTGGTTTTAGAAAACCTTTTGATAACAAACCAGTAATGCAAAATCTTTTTAATACACAACAATTTAGTCAAAATGTTGAAGATAAAAAACAAGCAGACCAAAGACTTAAAAACCAACAACTTGGTAATTTTCTTTTGGCTTTTAGTGATACTTTAAGAGGTGTTAATCCAGCTCAAGGTGTTTTACAAAGACAAGAAATATTTCAACAACAAGCAGATGAAAGAAAAGCTGAAGAAGAAAGAAATAGAATATTAGCTAGTATGTCAGATGACGTAAGAAAAATATTTGAAACTTATGGGCCTGTTGCAGCATTTCAATATAAACAAGCTCAAGACAACGCTGAGATCACTGCTTTACAAAAACAAAGAGAAGCACAGGCATTTAGAGATGCAGGGCTTGATGAAAGAAGTATATCTTTATTTACAGACACAGATTTAAGTGTTGATGAAATTTTAAAACTTACTGGCCCATCAGAAAATGAACAAAAAATTGCAGATTTAATAGCGAGCGGTTTGACAGAAAATCAAGCAAAACTCAAAGTTGCTGGAGTCAGCGATAAATACGTTTTTGAAATTAATAAAAATGGACAAATTAAAAAATCAATAGACGATTTAGATAAAGAAATTAATGAACAATATATTTCTTCAGAAGGACTACAAAAAATAGATCAAGGTTTTGGTCTTAAAGACACAATAGACAATATCGCTAACCAAGCTCTTGGCCCTATAGTTGGAACACCAGCAAAAGATACCAATAAAGCAATCGCTGCAAAAAAAGTTTTAAATGAAAATTTAAGAGAAAGATTTGTTAATCAATATTCAGGCAGACCAAGCGTTTATTTAAACCAAAGAATTGATGCTTTATTACCACAAGATGTTTATATGCCTGAGTTCGATGCACTACAAAGATATACAGAAATTAGTAGAGTTTTAGTTCAAGCAAAACAAGAGCTTAAAGAAAATATTGAGAGTGGTTTATATGAGGGTTTAGATTTACTAAATTTACAAAATGAATATAAAAGCACATCAATACTTTTAAAAGACTTAGCAGTAGCTACAGGAAACTTAAAAGGTGATGAAAAAGTATCATTAGAACAAGTTAATGAAAATTTTTCCTCTACAGGTAAATATGCTAAAGGACAATATGATCCTGTATTTTTAAACAATACAAACAAAGAAGAATAAACATGGCTACTTTTCAAGAGCTTAAAAATAAAGAAGAAGCACAAGAGATATTTAATCAAGTAAAACTTGATGGTTCTCGTTTACTTAGAGAAGGCAAAATAGATAAAAAAACTTATTATGCCAAAACAAGAAAAGCTGGCATTGAACTTGGTTTAATAGATCCTAATGAATATCCAGGTAGATTGCCTGCTTGGGTAGAATCAGCATTTGAAATAGGTGGTGGTATTGCAGGAACAATCGGTGGTGCGTTTGCAGGAAGCCTTCCTGGTGCGGTAGCTGGTGCAACAGGTGGTACTGCTGCGGGTTCATTAGCTTATGATTATTTAGGTGATTTACTTGCACCTGATATGCCATCTCCAAGCACAAAAGAAAGATTTATTGATGCAGGTATTACAGGAGCAACATCTGGAGCTTTAACAGCAGTAGCTCCAGTAGTGGCAAGACCAATAGAAGCAGCAGTAAGAGGCATAGCATCTGGTGTTAAAAGTGGTAGCAAGTTTGCTTCAGATAAAATTAAAGGTGTTACTCCTAGTGCAGATAAATCAGTTGGTGTAGTCGAAAGAGGTTTAGGTATAACAGATGATGCTGTAGCTAAAGCAAATCTGCTAGGCAAAGAAGGTGTTGAACTTTCTGTCGGGCAAGCAAGCTCATCACCTTTAATACAAGGTGCATATAATCTTACAAGTCGTATGCCTATTGTTGGTAAACCAGGATTGGATCAAATGAGAAAATCATTTGGACAAATTGATGAAGCCCTGAAAAAAAGAACAAAAATAGACAAGCCTCTAACAGAATCAGAAAGATCAGACCTAATTAACAAGTTTGGTAAACAAAAATTTGATGAATGGCGAAAATCGTATCAAGCACTTTATCAACAAGCTGATGATTTGAATATAGCTAAAGGTGATTTCTTTGATGCTTCAATAATATCTAGTATTGCAAACAACACAATTAAACAAAAAAGCAAACTCGCAGTTATGCCAAAAGATGTAACAACAACACTTAAAAAAATCAAAAAATTAAAAGACGAACAGTTAGCTTTTAAAGATGTTGATGCTTTAGATACAAGACTTACTGATTTAGCTAAAAAATACGATCCAGCTAGAAGTCAAATTCCTAATAATACTGCATATCAAGCTGTTATAAGGTTACAAAAACAACTTAGTAAACAATTAAAAAATCCAAACGATGAAGCTGGTAGATTGTATCAGCAAGCAGACAAGCAATTTGCAAGTTTTATGAAGTTTGTTGATGAAACAAGTCTTGGTAGAGAGTTTCAAAAAACTGTCGGTAGAGGTGCATTAAGACCTGGCATTGGCAAACCACCAATTAAAAAAGCAGAAGATTTATATAAAAATGCTTTTGGTGAAAATAAGAGCCCTCAAGCCATTAAAGAATTAAGAGAGCTTATTGGTGATGAACAGGTTGATGTTTTAGCAGCAAACTACTTAGATGATATTTTTACCAAATACATAAGATCAGACAAAAGAAACTTTACTAAATTATATGATGAGCTTGGTTTTTCAAATAAATCTTCTTTGAACTATGAAGCAACAAAAGAACTTCTTAAAACATATAAAAATACTAGCGTTAAAGATTTAGAAAATTTCTTAGGAGCAATCAAACAATTCCCAGAAATTTTGCCAGATGTAAACACATTTATTATGAGATCAGGAGCTTTGCGAGCAGCTTCTAATCTTGGGCCTAGTGCAGTTGTTGGGGCTGCTGGTGCTGGTTCAGGTGTTGCTGGTGTTGGTTTGCTTTATGTTGTTAATAGATTTTTAGCACAACCATTTAATAAAGAATTAGTTAAAAAAGCGGTTGGTAATAATAAGTCTGCTATGGCAAGACTTATGGAAAGATTTAGAAACTTCTTACCACAATCATTGCCTGGTGGAGCTTCTCAAGAGCTTGCCCCACAAATAGGTGCACAATTCTTACAGCCAGTAGTTGTGCCAGAAACCCAACAATTATTGTTAGACTCAATGAAATAATGTCCTTATATAAAGTCGGTAGGGCAGGAGAACATTTAGCTGCCTACTTCCTCCTTCAATATTTTGACGAAATCTTTGAACCCAACCCACTAGCTAGATACGATTTTTTGGCTATGAAAGATGATATTCCATACAAGATTCAAGTCAAAACATCTGAGTCAACCTTTCACCACAGAAAAAAAGAATTGGTTAGGTGGGATATAAAGAAAAGAGTCAACAGAATTAAAAAAGACTATGATGAAAACGAAGTAGATATATTTGCTTTTTGTTATCTGCCCTACGACCAAATAGAATTTCAACCTAACAGAAACATGAAAGCCACTTGGCAGAAAGAATTAGACTACATCAAAGAAGTAAACCCTAGAAAATCCCTAGAAAGATCAATCACTATTATAAATGCGTTGAAAGAAAACGACATTTAGTTTATTGAACTACCTGGTAACAACCAAAGAAAATGAGGTCTTTTTTTTGGCTGATTTCTGGGCTTGAAGGTGCTAAATCATAGTGCTTTTAAGGAATGGGTCACAGGTTCGAATCCTGTAGGGCTCACCATAATTTCCCAGTTTTCTCTTGAAAACTTGACCTGATTTTCAATATTTTGTTATCATAAATATACGCTATGTTTCTATTTTGTTCACGGTAAAACTAGAGCAAAATACAACCACAGCACAACCAGAGAGAGAAAATGAAATTTAAAAGAGATAACAAAGACTCAAACATACTTATATATCCATCATGTTATACCTTTGCCTACATCATTAATGGCAAAAGAAAACAAAACAAATTAGCTGACATCAATACACCTATTGAAGCTGTCAGAATTAAAGCAGCCAAACATCATGCCTTAGTATTAGAAGGTATAGATCCTTTTGGTAAATCAAATAATAAAATTATGACAGTACAAACTTTTGCTGACTCATGGTTTAGATATTTAGAAAAAACTAAGGGCCTGAAAAGTAGAAAGTCTTTTGAAAATATATATGACAACTATTTAAAAAAAATCTTCGGCACAAGAGATATAAAAACCATTACACATCAAGAAGTTAAAGATTGGTTTTATGATATTGATAAACAAAGCATGGCCAATAAATCTTTGATGGTGTTCAAAAAGGTGTTCAATGAAGCAAAGGCTTCTGAGTACACAGAGAAATATCCTTTCAACCTGGTTAAGAAATATACTGAAACAATTAGAGAAAATTATCTAACTTTAGATCAACTTGTCGAAGTTATAAAAGAATTAAATAGCCGATATGAAATATACCGCAAGAGATCATCAGTAGATTTTATTTGGGCCTGTATCTTAACAGGAGCAAGATCCGCTTCTGAAATAGGCAATGCTAAATGGAGCGATTTCAGAGGAGATAGGATAGTTTTAAACGAACATAAGACTGCAAACAAAACAGGTGATAAGCGTGTGATTTATCTTAATGCTCAAGCACAAAAGATAATAGAGCGACAGCCTAGAACTAATGGTAAAAGAAGTGAATATATTTTTAGCATTAAAACACCTTATCGTATGTGGAAAAACATTAGAGCAAAGTTTGGTTTAGATCACATTACACTACACGATCTAAGACATAGTTTTGCCAGTCATTGTATTTCGTATCAGAAGATGACACTAAAAGAAGTAGGAGATTTGTTAGGACACAAATCAACCCAAACAACAAATAGGTATGCTCACTTATTAGAAGAAACCACTATTGATAATATCAATAAAATAGGTGAGTTCCACTCTAAGTTTTTTTAGCTTTAAACTTTTCTATTAAAAAGTGTTTGTTTGCTCTAAAGTAATCAAGCACTGTTTTGTATGGTTCTTCGTTGTAATACTTAACTTTATTTCTGTTACAGTCATAAAATTTAGCTGTAACGAAAGCTCTAAATAATCCTTTCATCTTTATATCTCTCTTTTAAATCAGCTTCATTTTCTTTTAGCCATTCATCATAATCTAAAATTATTTCACCTATGTTTTGCTGGTAGTAAAAAAGATATTGTTTATCTAAAAAGATACCCCAATCTATTTTTTCACAATCAATATTTTTAGCAGTTAAAGGTTTTCCATTAGGATCTACATTGTAAGTGTGCTGCAACTCAAGCTCAATGTAATGTATAGCTTTTTGCAGGTCTTTAATGTGATCTTTTCTTTTACCCTTTTTACCTGACCTGGTGATATATTTTATACTGTTCCCAAGACACCAACTTATGTTGTTCTTGATTATATATTCTATTGGTTGTGCTCTACCCTTATAGTGATTGCCACCAACCTGTCGTTCTGTTGCAAGTTCTTTATTAACACTATCCCACTGTTCAGGTGTGACCTTATCAATACTCATGTTGCTTTCTCCTATTAAAATTCATTATGAGTTTTTTCCTCTTACTACTTGATATTACTTCTTTTTTTTCATAAAGTGAACAAATAGAGAACATTTAAGTATTACTAATACATATAAGGAAGAAAAATGAAAGAACGAAATTTCATAGATCAAGGACAATTAGCAGAGCGTTGGAAACGTAGTGAAAGAACTTTAGAAAACTGGCGAAGCCGTGGCAAAGGAATAGCTTACTACAAGATTGGTGGCAAAGTGTTGTACGATTTTGATGAAGTTATAGCTTACGAGAACGAGCAATTACAACAACCTATTAATGAGGAGTAGTTATCTCGCACTCAATAGTGTCGCCTTCAGGGTTTGATAAACTTTGGAGCAAGTGTCCAGCTAGTGCAACACTGAGCAGCAAAGCTCCGTATGTTGCCAGCGAAGCGACTGTGAGTGGTAGTGCTTGTCACTGGATGGCTGAGAAAGTTTTAAAAAAACAATTAATAGATTTAGACCCGACAACACATTTTGTCGGGCAGAAGTATAAAGATGGAGATGTTGAAGTAACAATAGATGATAAGTTGGTAAAAAAAGCACTAGCTTACTCAGACTATGTTTTGAAAAAACAAGAAGAAATGGGGGCTGAAATGTTGATTGAAGAAAAACTTTATGTGCATGAAGTAAACGACCATTTGTTTGGCACAGCAGATATTATTCTTATTGGCAAAGACAAGATTAGTTTAATTGATTTGAAGTCGGGTAAGTGGCCAGTAGAGGTCATTGATAACGGACAGCTAAAGATATACACGCTAGGGGCAGTAGCGAGATGGGGTGGTGACTACCAATATGAAAATGTAATTTTTCAAAACGGTAGAGCTAAAGAGACAATTCTGGATCTACATGAACTTGTAGATTGGGGTTTAGGGTTTTTGAAAGACTGTGTAGATGCAGCGTTAGAAAAAAATCCGAAAGAAGTAGTGGGGCAACAATGTTTGCTCTGCAAGGGAAAGACTTATTGTAAGTCTTATAATGATTTTACAGAAAATGGAGGAAAGATTTTATGGAAACCAACCCGATAATTACGATGGATGGTCGTGACATATTTGAGCATGATCTGACACATGAGAGCCGACCAGTTGTTCAAGACTTGGTAGGAGTATTGCAAGAAAAGCAAAGCCTTATGGCCGAAGCACAAGAAGCAGCTAAAAAAGTAGCTCACTTTAATTCGTTACTTAAAAACGAACAATTATTAGTTGAGAAACTTAAACCAATGCTTCCC
>TARA_R100000231_G_scaffold3310_2_pt1 | contig 16005 bp, 8 predicted proteins | sample TARA_R100000231 | Tara Oceans TARA_R100000231 (sample SAMEA2620565) | marine metagenome | biome: marine biome (ENVO:00000447); feature: surface water layer (ENVO:00002042); material: "saline water (ENVO:00002010), including plankton (ENVO:xxxxxxxx)" | depth 5 m | reverse complement strand
GTTCAATTTGAAGATGGTAGTGCAAATATTGATCAACTAGCCCTTAATACTAATGCTAATTTAAATGGTGGGTCTCCAATTAAATGGAAGTGGGAACAAGATGGTAGTCAAACTTCTGGTGGTGGTGGTCCAATGACAGGTGGTACGTGGCAAGGTAGTAGCAATTCTAATACAGAAGCATTTTCTTTAGCGTCTTTTGAGTTTGGTTATCAATTTGGAGGATATCCACTTGGATTTACTGGTGATATAATTCCACCTTCACCATCAGAAGGTCTTGCTGGTGGTTTTGCTTTTTATTGTTGGAGACAACAAACTATAGATTTTTGGACTTCTAGAAAATCATCAGTTGGAAGTAGACCATTTTTAGATAAAGCTGCTATAGCTGGTACTAAAGTATCTAGTTATCAAGGAGCTGGAAGCGTATTACAAGTTGGCACTATGACTATTGGTAATCAACAGGATCAAAAATCTACTGGTCTTGATGCTGGTAGTATAGATAGTTCAGTTGCTGAAGGTAATGCTGTTCAAGTTGGAGCTCCTTCAGTTGGACTTGGTAGAATGTGTTTAGCTGTTTGTGGTTATGACAGTATAGACGATTTAAATCAAGGTGATAGAGTTTTTATGCAAGAGATGGGAACACTTGGAACTTTATTTAGATTTGCTGCTGATCAAGATAATGTTTATAGAGTTTTATCTGTAGAAAACTATGTTAATCCAGCTAATAATACTAAATGGCATAACTATTACGAAAACATACAAATACAATCAGATAATAGCAATAATAATAATAGAATTGGTATTAGAATTAATTTTAGAAAAGTAGATGAAAATTTAATGACAACAAGTGAAGGTATTGACGTAAATACTTTTGATCCTAGAGGTTTAGTTCGTCATGATGGTACAGAAGCTTTTAAAATAGAGATTCTTAGAAATGCCGATGTTGGTGGAGATCAAATAGTTTTTGAAGAAGATTTATCTGTTTTTGAAACAGAACCAAAAGAAGATGTAGATTTAGATATATATTACGAAGCATCAAATGCTATACCTATAATACTAAATGAAGAAAATATAAATAACTTTTCACCAATAGGTTGTGGTATTACTGTAGAGAGACTAAGTGAAGATAGTGTTATAACAGCTCCTTTACCTGGCGCTCAAACTACAGACATAATAAATCAACCAGCTCATCAAGTAACAGACTTAATAGCAAAACCTAGAATATTTAACGAAGATCTTTCTAGTGATTTAATTGGCGAATTAAATTTGCCAACAAATAGTGATGGTACTCAAGAGTTTGGTATTGGCGATCCTATAATAGAAATAAAAAATTTAAACGCGAATGGTGATTTTGTTGATTATGCTCATGGTATATACGTTGGTGATACTATAGTTTTTCATCATAAAAACGGCATGAAGACCAGATCTAAAGTAACTGGTTTTTACGAGAAAAAACCTATTAATCAAAGCGGTAATGTTGTTACAAATGTTTATGCTCCAAGAGAGTTTTTAGAAAAAACTATTCAAGCTATACCTAACGATCTTGGTGCTAGTTCTGTGATTGAAACAGATGCTTGGTTTCCATATGCTGGTACTTTGTGTAATAAAGTTAATTTTGTAGACAGTGTTTTAGCTGGTGATTTTGTTGCTGGTGAATATCAATTAGTTGAGTATGTTCAACTTGATGCTAATGATTTAGAAGTTGCAGATAGTAGAAGAAACGCGCCACCAGGTATAGTTATTAATTTAGTTTCTACAGATGATTCTGATAATGTTGATGGTGTAGAGCTAACTAGTTCTACTGCTACACCTTTTTATTTTCAAACTAGTGCAGGTGTTAATCAAACAAGAAGTGAATTTGAAACATCTAATGTTAACGGTATTAAATTTAAATGTAAGTTTTTAAAAATAACAGACGAAGCATCACCTGGTTCTACTGATGGTCATTATTCTATAAGCAGAGATGTTTGGAAACAACCTGTAGACTTAAATTGGTTTAACTGTTACTCATATGGAAATGGTGTTGAGTCCGATAGAATTAGAGATTCATTTAATGCGCCAAGAATAGATAACGGTGTTAAAGTTTCAACAACATTTTCTGGTTATAAAGAAGAACAAAAACCAACAGGACTCATATACTCAGGGCTTTATAATTCTACATCAGAGTTAAATAGTCTTAATGAGTTTAACATGTCTCAAAAAATAACTAAAGATTTAAATCCTACTTATGGCTCTATACAAGCTTTAAAAACTAGAGATACAGATGTTGTTGTTTTCACAGAAGATAAAGTGTTGAAAGTTTTGTCAAATAAAGATGCTTTGTTTAACGCTGATGGTAACCCACAGTTAACAGCTACAGAAAGAGTTTTAGGTCAAGCTATACCTTTTGTAGGTGATTATGGAATATCTAAAAATCCAGAGTCTTTAGCAACAGATCAATATAGGATGTACTTTGCTGATGCGCAAAGAGGTGCTGTATTAAGATTATCTATGGACGGTTTAACACCTATATCTAATGTTGGTATGAAAACTTATTTTAGAGAAAACTTAAGATATAATAAGTTTTTATTAGGTACATTTGATACTGTTAGCGGTGAATATAATTTAACAATAGATAAATCTTATTCGACAGCTGATTATAATAATAGTAGTTTATTTCCAGATTCTATATGGGAAGAGTATGGTAATTTAAACTCTGATTTAGCGACTGCTGGAATAACTACTGTTAGTGCATTAAGAACTCATTATCTTGATTATGGACAATATGAAAAAAGAAAACCATTTTCAACAAGCGTTAGCTACAAACCTGTAACAGTTTCTTTCAGTGAAGAATCAAAAGGTTGGGTTAGTTTTAAATCTTTTGTTCCTGAAGCAGGTGAATCTGTTGCTGGTTGTTATACAACAGCTAGTAAAGACAAAATATGGAAACACTATACTAGTAGTAATTATAATAATTTTTACGGCGTTCAATATGAGTCTGATATAACTGTTTTGTTTAACGACAATCCTGGTTTAGTTAAGTCTTTTAAAACTGTTAGCTATGAAGGTTCTCAAGGTAACGTAGAGCAAAACCTAGCTGACACAGATGAGTTTTATAATTTAACTAATATAAAAGGTTGGCAAGTAGAGCTAATTGAAACAGATAAGCAAAGTGGAAGTGTTAATGAGTTTATAGAAAAAGAAGGTAAGTGGTATAATAAAATAAGTGGGCTCGCAACTACAATAAGTAATTTAGATACTGGTGAGTTCACTGTTCAAGGTATTGGTAATCCAGTTATTACTCCAGTGTATAATTCATAATAAAATAAATAAATGCAATTTTCAGTTAACATAATAGACTTTATAAATAGAAACTCTGGTGTTGTTACTTTTACAGCTGTTGATTCTTTTATAATATCAGAGTCAACTAAGTTTGGTGGATTTGCTGATGAACAAAAAATATACAATATAAAAGGTAACACTAGTCTTACTGGTTCTTTTAAAATAGCTAGTATTAAAATAGAAACAAAAGCAACTAGTAATAGGTTAAGACATTTTTTAAATGCACCATCTTTAAGTTCTAATAGCAATATTACTTTTTTATTTAAGAGCGCTGAAAATGAAATAGTAGCTAATGAAGATGCTAAGCATAGACCCGGTACTTATACTAAGTCTTATAACTTTGATATAATGTATTTTAATACATCATCTGTAGGTACAGCTAGTAACTTAATAGCTGAATTAATATATCAAGATTCTGAAATACCAGCTCCAATAAACGGTACTACAGACGGTGTAAGAACACTAACTAATATAGCGTATGGTAATAGCGTAATAAATAAAAATGGTGAAACAAGAGAAATTAAAATATTTGGTAGCCCTGGAACAACTGGTAGATTAACTGTTGTTGATGATAACAACAATTCATTATTAAACGAAAGTCTTGGAGCTTATCAACAAGTATTAGCTTTAAGAAATGAACGGGTGCTAGACATTTACGATACTAGAAACACATCTGCTAGTTATTATGATAAAACACCAAATGCTAAATTAGCTGATAGTGATGTTATAGATAGAACTGGATCTACTATAAAAGCTCTTAAATTTGAAATACCAGCCAGTGGCGTCTATACATGTACAGTAGATTTTCCAAGCGTCATATCTAGAGCTACAGCTGTTAATGGTAGTATGGCTTCTAGTGGTGCCACTAAAATTAAATTTTATAATTTAACAGGTGTTAAACCTGGTGATAGAGTAATATTAAATTCTAGTAACGATAGAACCACTGGTATAACAGTTTCTAATTTAAATCCAGATGGAGATGACGAGCGTGAGTGTACTTTATCTTCTAGCTTAACAGCTGCTAATAACGCTACTGTTACATTTGAAAGATCTAGAACTTATACTATATTCTTATATCCACTTGAAGGACAATCATCTCTTTCAACAACCACTTCTATGCAAGATAAAATTAAAGATGGTTGTATTATTAATCAGTATGTAGATCCTGTATTAACTATAAAAGCGTTAGGTAATGGTGCTTATACTATAACTAATTTTAATGGAGTAAGTACTGGTCTTTCAGCTGGCGCTGGTCAAGATCATGAGAAAAAATTTATTGGACGAAGTGGTGGAGATAGCTATGGTATTAACGCATCAAACCCTTTACAAACATTTTCTTTTAGCTATTTACTAACAGCTTCTAGTGCTAAAAATTTTAGCATAGTATCAACTCCTAAATTTTTAATACCTCCAGACGTTAGACTAGATGCTAGTGGTAAGATTATAGAAGGATCTAGTTGGACAAACACTAGTAATAATGGTGGAGCTGTAGTTTATATATATAATATAGCTTTAACAGCGGCTGGTAGTAATACAATAACAGTTTCTTATGACTTAAATATATATAGTTTTGGTTCAAGAGACGTAACGATGGAAATAGATTTTAACAAAATATTTAATTATACACCTTAATATGGCTACTATAGATTTAACATTTGCAAAAGAAAACACATCAATAGTTAAAGGCGACACTGTTTATTTTAACAACCCAACAACTGCTAATGGATTTACAACGTCTGGTAACAATACAAAAATTGGTGAAGTTGCAAGTATAACCATAAACGATTCTAATCAGCAGGTTATAAGTGTTACTACAACACTAAGTGGTCTTGGTAGTTTGTCAACAAGTAGCTTTATATTTTTTAGTAAAGATAATAAATACAATATGTCTTCATTAAAAGGTTATTTTGCTTCTATGAAACTTAAAAACGACACAACAGATGCTGCGGAGTTATTTTCTGTTAGTTGTGAAATAGCTCCTAGTAGTAAATAATTAGCAAAAAATGTAACTATACTTATATGAAAAAATCTCCTTTTAAATTTTTAGGAATGGTTAGCGGTATACCTGCAGCTCGTGCAAAAATTATGAACACGCCTGATCAAACATCTAGCTACGGTGGCATATCTGATATGTTTAAAAGAGCTTTAGGAGCTACTGTACCTAAAGCAGCTGCAAGAATGTTGAGCGAAGCTAGACAGGCATTTGCAGATTTTGAATTAAATAGATTTAAAAACGCTTATAGTAATTTAAAATTATCAAATCCATATGAAAATATGGAAAATTATCTTGAAGAAGAAACTATAAATCAACAAAGAAAAAATTTTGAAGATGCAACATTAAGGCAGAGTCAAGCTAATATATTAAGATCTTCAAGACAATCTGCTGGTGTAGCTGGTATAGCTAGTGTAGCTCAAGCATTAGTTCAACAAAACCAAATAGCTCAACAAAGATCTGCAGCTAATGTTGAGATGCAACTAAACCAAAGTAGATTAGCTGGTGCTCAAGAACAATTTAGAATAGATGCTCTAGAAGCTTCTAATAGAAATGTAGCGGATATGTTTAGGTTGAGACAAGCTGATACCTTAGGTAAAATAAATGAAAATGAATTTATGCGTAGAGTTAAAAACCAAGTAGATATAGAAAAACAAGCAGAAGAAGAGCACAAAGCTTACGTAGGTAATATATTTAGAGTTTTCGGAATAGCTGGTAGAGGTTTGGGTCCAGCTACAGATCCTACTGGACCACCTGCAGCTAGTTCTCTTGGAACGTAATATTAACTTTAAAATAAAAAAACATGAGTGTTTTAAATATTATGTCAATAGTACAAAATGCAGTAGCAACTGGAACGGCAGCAGCATCAGCTGGAGCAGCATCAGGTGGTGGTGGTTTTATGCTTGGTTTTAAAATGCTTGCAGATCTTCTTCAAAAACGAAGAGAAGTTGAGCGTCAATTAAAAATTCAACTAAATAAAGAAAAAGAAGCTAGAAAAGAAGTTGAAAGATATAGAGGTATATATCAAGGTGTTAATATATCTAATCCATATTCTAACTTAACAAATCCTTTTGAAGGTATTAAACTAAACTTAACAGCTGGCGCTGAAGTTAGTAGAGATCAGTTTCAAAGATCACAAGCAAACACATTAGCTGATTTTAAAGCTGGTAGCAGCAGTAGTGGTATAGCTCAAAGAGTTAAGTTACTTTCTCAAATGGGTATGGATGCTGCTCAAAGGTCTGCTGCTAGTATACAGAATATTGATCCACTTATGCAAAGACAAGAGGCTAGAATAGATCAACTACAAAGATCTGGTAGAAATGTTTCTGCAATGTTTGAAGCTAAAAAGCTTGAAAAAGCTATGGGTGATCAAATTAAAGATATTAAGTTTTCAGATGCTAGACTAAAAGGAGCTTTACAAAGAGAAAGAAACATGGCGAAATTTATGAGTAATCAATTTTTTGGTAGAATGCCTAGTGGTATATCTGATGAATATAAAGATTTATTTAAAAATCAAAATAAATTTTATACAAGCGCAAGCGAAAGAAATAGGATTCTTGGTATTAGTAGTGATGCTACAAGTAGTCAAACAAATAATTAAATTATAATGAGTAATATAAGTCAAATAGATATAGATAATATTTTAGATTACAACTTTGATACTAGTGTTGAAAACTGGTTTAAAAGAACTGGTGATGTTACTGAAACAGAGATACAAAAAAGAGAAGAAAATTTAAAGGTTCTTCAAAAACAATATTTAGAAGAAGAAGAAAAAGCAACTAGTGGCCAAGATAAACAAAATATATTAAGTAAGTATCAAAGACACATGCTAGATGCAAGATCTAATGACGATAATTCTATAGAAATAAGAGATCAACTCGCATTTGTAAATGGTAATCCATCGTTAACTGGTAACTCTTGGAAAGAATTTAAAAAAAGTCCTGTTGGTCAAGAGATGGCTCAGATTATGGATGGTAGTAAAGAGTTAACTTACGATGAAAAAAACAATGTACATGGCTACGAAATACAAGGTCAAGTTCTTTCTTTAGAAGATATAAGAAGAATAATAGAAATGCACACTATGGATAACTCTAGTAAAAACGTTCTTGCTGGTGTTATGGAATATGCTCAAACACTAGGCTCTTTTGAAGACGCTGGTGAGTTAAATACTTTTGATATAGCAACTAAAATCAGAAATGAGGTTGTTGAAAAAGGTAATATAAATTCTTTAATAAATGATAATCACGTTTTAACAGAGGGTGGTAGCTTTAAACAAGATTTATTAAACAGACTTCAAGGTATGAAGTACGAAGATGTTGGAATAACTGAAGACATGTTAAACAACATAGATAAAAATTTAGAAGCGGTTAAAATATCTGACGGTATAACTAAAGATGAAGCTGAGTTAATAGCAAATGAATTATTGAAAGACGATAAGTTAACAAAAGATTATTTAACTAATTATTTCACTCAACATATAAAAGATCAATACAATTATATGTATGGTGAAAAACAAAAAGCTAGAGAACAAGGAGCTTTAAATAATATAGAAAACTATAAACAAGGTTCTTTATAAGAACAAACTAACGGGTAACTAACGAAACAGTATGGAAGATAATATTTATGTTCTGTCTGATGGTAGAGTAAGAAGAGTACCAGCAGATCAGGACCAAGCATTTCAAACAGAATTAAAAGATAAAGGTTTAACGGCTGTAATACAATCTGATATGTCGGGAAACCAAATCAGCTCTATGAAAGACGCGAGCATAGAGCAGAAAGAAGAAGCGTCAAATCTAGAGTTGGATCAAACTCAAATCAATCAAAAAAAAGATACGGAATTACAATCGGTAGATGGTTCTTTGGAGCCACCTATAACTAGTGAAATACCTGAAATAGACCCATGGCAAAGTTTTAAAAACAATTTATCTAACTCTTTAGAAATGGTTGGAGATGTTAAAGAGTTTTGGTTTTTAGAAGGTTTTGGTAACAAGTCTTATCAAGAAGTTGCTGAAGAAGGAAACTTAGGCGCTAGGTCAGGTTTAAGTATAGCTAGTACATTAATATGGGAAAGTATTTTTGGTAGAGAAAAGTTAAAAAAATATGTTGAAAAAAATCCTAATTTTTTACAAGCCGGAACTTCTGATTCAGAAATATTTCAAAAAACTATTGAAAATTTTGAAAAAGAAAGAGAAGATAGAAAACAAACTATGACTTTTAAAGAAGCTGATAGTCTTGCAGATTATATGTCTGTTGCAGCTGGTGCCGTTGTAAATGCCGGTGGTAGCGTTGTTTATAATTTAGGAACTCTTGGTACTGGATTTTTTATGGATTTTGCTTCAGATAATTTCATTGAAGCAAATAAAATTAAAGCTAAATCAAAAGGTAAGACATTAGATCAACTGTTAAAAGATGACGAAGCTGATGTTGCAGCTCCAATTAAAATAGCAGCTTTTCAAACAGGTTTAGAATTATTTGCTGTAGGTAAAATTTTAAGACCATTTGGTGGTGGTAAAACTATTGCAAGAAAAATTGCTAAAAAAATATCTAATAGTAAAGCAGCAAGAATCGCTTTAGATATTTTTTCAACAGGTAATGTAGAAGCTGTAACTGAAGGTGTTCAATATGGTCTAGAGTATTATAATAAAGAATTAGCAAAAGCTAAATCTGAAGGAAAAGATATTAATGATTTAGCTACAATAGTTGACGGTATGCTTAGTGATGAAGGTCTTGAAAATGCGGCACAAGGTTTTTTTGGTGGTGCTGGATTAAGAGGTGCAGGTTATTCTGCTAAAGCTGCTAGCCAAATTAGAAAAAATGTAGATGAATTAGATATTGAAAAAGATTTAAATAGTTTAGTTAGTTTAAGAAAGAGTTATAACAATACTAAAGATGAAGATGTTAGAGCTGGTTTAGAAGTTTCTATATCTAATATTGAAAAAAATATAAAAAACAAAATAAAAAAAGGTAATGAAATATATAATTCATTATCTGAAGAAGGCATATCAGAAATAGAAAAACTAGGTGACTTATCTGATATGACAGCATATAGAATAAACCAATTAAATGAAAAACTTGAAAACAATAGTATATCTAAACAACAACACCAAGTAGCAATAGAAGGTTTAACAATTAAGTTTAATGAATATAGAAATAAAATATTATCTACTATTAATACTAAAAAAGTTAAAAGCTTAATTGAAGAAGGTGATTTAAAAGGTAGTATTTCAGAGGTAAGTTCTTCTGAAATAGAAAACATGAATTTAAAAGATGATAAAGGTAATGATATTTCTAAACAAGCTGCTGGTAATTTTGGTTTTATAAAACAGTTTAAAGATGGTAGTTTTGAAATATTTTTAAACAAAGACAAGCCAGCTGTTGGTACTGCTGCTCATGAATTTTTACATGCTGTTTTGTTTAGTACTTTAGATAAAAATAAAAATATACAAAATGAATTAGCATCTTCGCTTTTAGATTATACATCTACACTAAAAAGTGAAGGTGATCAAAATTTTGTTAATAGAATAAACGCTTATAAAGATAGCAAGGCTCTTGGTGAAGAAGTAATTACTGTTATGTCTGAATCTACATTAGACGGTAGTTTAAAATATAATGAAGGATTTTTTACTAAAATAGGTGATTCTGTTAGAAGATTTGTTAAAGGTACATTAGGTATAGAATATAAGTTTGACACTGGTAGAGATGTTTATAATTTTATAAAAGATTATAACAACACTATTAAAACAGGTAAGGTTAATAAAGCTATAATAAAGGTTGCTAAAGAAGGTGCTAGAGGTAAGCTTGTTGATAAAGCTAAAAAAGGTGAAGACACTAAACAAGATGTTGTTATAAAAGAATCTAAAGACGCTAAACCAGCTGTAGATAATCTAGCTGTTGATCCAAAAACTAAAAAGAACTATACACAATCAGAGTGGAATAGAGTTGGCGCTAAGCGAGCTATTGATACATTAAAAAAACGAGGTTTAATGGACGGTTTAATAGCCTCTAAATATAAAATAAAGCTTGACCAAAACGAACTTCAATCTTTTGTTGCTAATGTTCTTGGATCTACAGAATTTATTAATATGATTAATCGTTTTAATAGAGGTAAACGTAATACACCAGATGAAAATGATAGTTTATTTGGTTATATACAGGGCCAATTAAGATTTAGAGCTGATGATGTATTTAAAGAAGCTGAAAGAGGTAAGGTGCCTAAAGGTACTAGAGTTAGAGAGCTAGACGCTAGAACACCTGAAGGTCAACAAAAAGTACAGCTAGAAGATACTGGTGATACAACTATAGAGCGTATAGATGAGCAAGAAATAAATTTAAGAGATGAGATAACTTATCAAACAAAACCAGAAGTTCAAGAGAGAAAGTCTACATTTAGAAGAGAAATAGGTTTAACTAGAAAAGGTAAAGTATTTAGAGAAGTTAAAAAAGCTTTACGTGTAGCTGAGTCTATAGTTAATCCTAAAAAGTTTTTAAATACATTTGAAAAAACTACATCTGACTCTTTGTTTGAATTTATGAAAACATTTTTTCCAGATACTAATAGTATGGTTAAGTATAGAGTTGCAATACTAGAGTCTATACCAGTAACAACACTTACGCAAATGCAAAAGATGTTGCCTGAAAAAATATTTGTAAAAAGTTATGGCAGGTTAACAAACAAAGCTCAAATAGCAGACTTTGTTAATGGTACTAACATGACAGGTAAAAATCCTGGCAAAAAGAAATTACTACCTAAAAGTCTTCTTGATGATAGCGATGTTAGTAAAAAGAAAAGAGCTGCAGGTGTAGCTGTATATGAAAGATTAAAACCAACATCGACTCAATGGAAGAATTATCTTGAAGCAACAGATAGAGGTAAAAGACAAACTGCTGCAAGGTCTGGTACTAAAGGTAATAATAGAATAAAAATACTAGAAGAAGCTGCTAAAGCTATAAGTAAAGATGCTACACCAGAAATTTTAACATCTGATTTTTTACAAGACTATATACAAGAAAAAGGCTTGCAAAACAGTTTAACTGTAGAGCAAGTTAAAAAAGAGATACTTAAAACTATTGATAGGCCCGCTGATTTAAAGTTTAGTGTTGATCCCAAGGTTCAAGCTGAAAACTTTAAAAAAGCTGCAAACAAAAAACCAAACGATATTGTTAGCGACAGAGGCGTAACAAACTTAGAAGTAGTTAATAAAATACAAGAATATAAAAGCGCTAAAAGTGGTAAGATAAAATCTAGAACTATAGTTGATTTTATTAAAAGCTCTAAACTATCAAGAGATATTAAAAAACATATGGGTGGATTTTTATCTACCCACCCAAAATATATACCTTATTTTCAAGACTCAATGACAGGTGGCTATGATAATGGTTTGTTTGGTATTAAGAATATTTTTTATAGTATAGTAGGTATTAAAGATACTAATATAAAAAAAGATTTACGTAGAGAAAAGTATAGCAAAACAGGTGGTTTACTTGATGTTAATAAAATGAATAAGTTTAAAAATAATCAAGGTAAACACATAGCATCTAATAAGGCTAGAATAGATTTTTTAGAAGGATTAATTAAAGATATGTACACATATGTTAAAGCAAATCCAGAATCTAAGCCAGCTATGGTTATGTTTTTTAAAGATGGTTCTAAACATCAAAACCACGTATTAAGATACTTAGCGCCTATTGTTGGTGCGCCTACAAATACTAAAGGTAAGTTTTTAGAAGTAAAAATAAAAGAAGAACATGGCTACCCTCAAAATCAAGTAAATACTATAATATTAGATTTATTATTAAACGATAATACTAATATTAAAAGTATTGATGACGCTGTAAAAGTTTTTAGATCTTCTTATTCACAGTGGGGTTTAATTGAAACTCATGATAATCAAATAGACGATGCTAAACTAACAACGTCTATGCCTGAATATTTTTATAATGATATAGTTCCTAGAATAATAAAAGGTGAATTTGATAACTTACCGCAAGGTATATTAGGCCCTATTATTAGATATATAGAATCTGGCGTGCCAATAGGTAGTTATTATCTTTTTGAAGTAAATAAAACTGTAGCAGAATACTTTGGTGTTAATGTTAAAAATGCGAGCGATCTTGACATGGAGCATTTAGCACCTATACAAAACGAGTTAATTAAACAAATTTTATTAGGTAATATAACAAAGGCTAAAGCTAAACAGCAAATGAAAAACGTTGTTGGCATTGGACACAAGAATACTGTAGCTGAGAACAAAACAAATAACAATATAATTGACGCATTTAACAAGCAAGCTAAATTTATTAAAAAACAAAATGAAGAAATACAAAGAGATTTAGAAAAGCGTGGATATAAATTCTTGTCAAGTAAAGATGGAACTGTCAAAGGACAAACTCCATCTGAAATGATAAGAATAATAGAAGAAGACTTAAGGAAAAGAGGTTATACATTTAGTGGCACAGTGAGTTCTAGTGAGCCTAGTAGAATAAGAAGGGGTATGTCAACTTTTGATTTTGATGAAACACTTATTATTGATGGCGAAAATTTTGTTGTAGCAACAGATCCTAAAACAGGTGAGACTATTAATATAATGTCTGGTGATTGGCCTATAAGAGGACCAGAGCTAGCTGCAGCTGGTTACACTTTTAATTTTGATGATTTTGTAAATGTAAGAGGTGGAGTTGAAGGTCCTTTATTACAAAAGATGAGAAACCAAATACAAAAATATGGTGTAAATAATGTTTTTGTTTTAACAGCTAGACCACAGACAGCAGACTCTGCTATACGTGGTTGGTTAAAATCTAAAGGTATTGATATACCTATGAAAAATATAACTGGTTTAGGTGATAGTAGAGGTGATGCTAAAGCTGAGTGGATGTTAGAAAAGTTTTCTGAAGGTTATAATGACATGTATTTTGTTGATGATGCTTTGCCTAACGTTAAAGCTGTTAAGAAAGTTTTAGAACAACTAGATGTTAAATCTAAAGTAGTTCAAGCTAAAATAAAATTTAGTGCAACAGCTAGCCAAGAGTTTAATAAAATAATAGAAGAATCTAAAGGAGTTAAAGCTGATAGGGTTATATCTCAACAAGAAGCTCTTAAAATGGGTAGAGGTAAAAACTGGTTTAGAATATTTGTACCACCGTCAGCTGAAGATTTTAAAGGTTTATTGTATAGATTTTTAGGTAAAGGTAGACAGGGTGATAGACACGCAGCTTGGTTTAAACAAAATTTATTAGATCCTTTTGCCAAAGGTATTAGAGCTTGGAATACTTATAAACAAAATATAGCTACAGAATACAAGACTCTAAAAAAGAAAATGCCTCAAGTTAAAAAACTATTAAATAAAAAAGTAGGTAACACTGTATTTACTGTAGACTCTGCTATTAGGGTTTACTTATGGGATAAAGCTGGTTACGATATACCAGGTATAACACCTGAAATAAAAGCTAAGTTAATAAAGTATGTTAATGATAATCCTGAAGTTCAGTCTTTTGCAGACGCTTTAAGTGTTATTAGTAGAGTTAAAGAAGGTTATTCTCAACCAAGCGAAAACTGGTCACTACAAAGTATAACCACAGACTTAGATAATATTGTAAACAAAGTAGGTAGAAAAGAATTTTTAAGAGAATTTTTAGATAATGTTGAAGCTATATTTACGCCTGACAACATGAACAAGATAGAAGCTTTATATGGTGTAGAGTTTAGAGAAGCTTTAGAAAATATATTATTCCGTATGGAAAACGGTACTAATAGATTACAGAGTAATGATAGAGTTACTAATGCTTTTTTAGGTTGGATAAATGGTTCTATAGGTGCTATAATGTTTTTTAATACAAGATCAGTTCTTCTTCAAACATTATCAACTGTTAACTTTTTAAACTTTAGTGATAACAATGTTTTTAAAGCTGCTAGAAGATTTGCTAATCAAGTACAATTTTGGAAAGACTTCGCTATGTTATTTAACTCTGATCAATTAAAACAACGTAGAGCTGGTTTGCAAACAGATGTTTCTGCTTCTGAGTTAACAAAAACTTTTTCTGAAGGTGGAACAACAATGATTGATAAAGCTAATTCGGTTATTAAGTATTTATTACAATTAGGTTTTACACCTACACAACTAGCTGATAGTTTTGCTATAGCTTTAGGTGGTGCTTCGTTTTATAGAAATAGATTTAACACTTATAAGAAAAGAGGTTTGTCTGATGCTAAAGCAAAAGAACAAGCAATGCTTGACTTTCAAGAGATAGCTGAAGAAACACAGCAGTCATCAAGAGAAGATTTAATATCACAACAACAAGCTAGTACATTAGGACGTTTAATACTTGCTTTTCAAAACGTTACAATGCAGTATACTAGGTATACTAAAAAAAGATTATCTGACCTTGTTAACAGAAGGCGTATAAAAGGATATACACAAATACAAAGTGATATGTCTAATATTTCTGCTATAATATATTATGGTGCAGTTCAAAATATTATATTTGGAGCGCTACAGTCTGCTTTAATATTTGTTTTGTTTGGTAAAGACGATGATGAAGATGAGATCGATGAAAAAGTAGAAAGAGTTGCTAACGGTGCGTTAGACTCTTTGCTTAGAGGTACTGGTATATTTGGAGCTATAATAGCTACTATAAAAAACGTAGCATTAAGATATCAAAAAGAAAAACAAAAAGGCTGGGGTAGAGATGATGGTAGAGTTATACTTGAGGCATTGCAACTTTCACCACCTATTGGTAGTAAGTTTAGGAAAATATATAGTGCTATGAAAACAGAGCAGTATAATCCAGGTGTTAGTAAAGAAATAGGTTTTCGTATAGAAAATCCTAACCTAGTTGCTTTAGCAAACGTTATTGAAGCGACAACTAATCTTCCTGCAGCTAGAATACAAAGAAAAGCTAACAACGTAGAAGAAGCTGTAACAGGTCAACACAGTTTGTTACAGCGTGTGGCTTTATTTTCAGGTTGGTCATTGTGGGATATAGGTGCTAAAGATGAAGAGCTTGAAGCTGCTAAAAAAGCTGCTAAAGAAAAAATAAGAAAACAAAAACAAAAAGGTAAAGTTAGATGTACTGCTATTAAAAGTAGTGGCGGTAGGTGTAAGAATACAACTAGAAATAAAAACAAAAGATGTTACGCTCATCAATAAACGTGTAACTATAACTAAAAGAATAAATTATGATTAATTGGATAAACTCTTGGAACTCCAAGAATAAAAAAGAAGTATACGAATTAAACTTTAGATTAGGTACAATAACTGTTTTACAGTTAGAATACTGTCCTTGCGTAAAGTGTGATAATAAAAAAGGCACGTGCTCTAAGTTTAGGTTTATGATTTTAAATTTTGGCTTTGAAATATAATGGATCTTTACGTTAGTTTAAACTCTATAGCTAAAAATTTGTACAATAAAATATTTGATGATTGTACTCAAGAAGAAAAAATAGAAGTTTATAAAAAACACTTAGAGTCATGAAATTTATAGGTCAGTTTATACAAGACTTTATAGCTAGATTTCGTAATGATGTTTATTTAGAACAACTTACTGAATCAGCTCAAGACCACGTTGTTGGAGTTGATGCTAATGGTAAGTTATACAAACAAGATGTTTCTACTGGTGATATAACAGGTGTTGATATAACTGTCGGTACTGGTTTAGATATATCACAATCAAATACCACTAGTGGCAACTATGCTTCTACA
>TARA_R100000231_G_scaffold86790_1_pt1 | contig 16029 bp, 10 predicted proteins | sample TARA_R100000231 | Tara Oceans TARA_R100000231 (sample SAMEA2620565) | marine metagenome | biome: marine biome (ENVO:00000447); feature: surface water layer (ENVO:00002042); material: "saline water (ENVO:00002010), including plankton (ENVO:xxxxxxxx)" | depth 5 m | reverse complement strand
TTGAGGGGAGCCTATCCCCTCACTTATTCAATTATGGCAGATTTAGTAACAGTATCAGAATACAAAACAGCAGAGGGAATAGCAGGAACCCAGAATGATGCACGACTAACAGTTTTAGTACCTCAAGTTTCAGACTTGGTAAAAAAATATTGTGGAACATCATTTATAGATTTCTTTTCATCTGCAAAGACAGAAACTTTTAATATTAGTGATAATGTAACATCAGTAGTGGTAATGAGTGAAACACCTTTAAATTCGGTAACATCAGTTAAAGAACGAGATAATCCGAGTACAGATTATATTACACTTACTAACAATACAGATTATTTCATTGACACAGCTAGTGATTCAATCTTTAGATTGGATTCTAGTGGTAATAGAAAAGCTTTTAAAGAAGGTTTTGGGGCGGTAGAAGTAGTATATACGGCAGGATATTCAACTACACCCAAAGACTTAGAACTAGCAGTTTTCGATTTAATTACTTATTATTTGAAAGATGAGCATAAGCAGAGACGTACTCTTGGTGGAGCAACACTACAAAACCAAGGCACTGCAGGCTTAAGAACAAGTACTGATTTTCCTGACCATATCAAACGAGTACTTGATCTTTATCGAGTAGTCATCTAATGGCAACAAATTATTGGAAAACATTGCTAGAAAAAGCAAATAGATTAGCACATGATAGAACAGGATTTGAACAAGTATTTTATCATAAATGTGAAGTAAATAGGAACTGGACAGAAGCAGCAATAGCAAAAGGTTTTGTAGAAGCAGGATTCAGTGTACCTAGTAAAACACATATGAATGCTTTTGTAAATGCTTTCCATAATTATATAGAAAGAAAAACTGCAAAAGCAACAGTAAATGCAGAATTATTTAAACCAGGTAGACCACAAATGGCACCAACAGGAAGTAGATCTGCTAGTGCAGGAAAAATTGTATTCGCAACAAAAAAATATTTTATTACTAGTACAGGAACCTACTTAAATAGTATTCTTGGAAAAGCTAGAAATGAAATAAGAAATGAAGTGAAAAAAAGATTCCCGCAACTTTCAAGAAGAGAAAGAAATAAAACAACAAATCCTCTACAATTTGCACATGGAGAGGGTAGTGATGGAGTAGTATCAACTTTAGGAGCAATGTCTCAAGGAGAAAAAGCTCTTAATGAAGCTAATTCAGAAGGTGGAATAAAAAGATTACTTTCAGTATTAGAAAATAACTTAGCAAATGTAGCAAGTGCTGGATTAATACAAGCTATTGGAGTAGCCTCACTAAGAGACTATATGATAACTCAATTAAAAATAGACATTGATATAAATGAAAAAACAATTGGCGATAAAGTAAGTTTTAAAGACTCCTTTGTAATATCAGGAGCAGCAAAAATACAGACAGATGGGTATATGTTTGATAAACCTTCTAGTCAACCAATTATAAGTAAAATTAATAAAATATACTTAAAAGCAGTGCAAGATGGAATTAGAAAAGAAAAATTATTAGGCAATAAAGAATATTCAAGTAGTCCTAAATTAAAAGATAGATTTAAATCAGCGGCTACAAAACAAATAAGATTAGGATTTCAAAAAGCAAATAAAATATCTAATAAAAAAGGTAAATTTACAGTTATTGGAAAAGGAAAGCACGAAAATTTTAGAAAAAAAGATAAAGTAACTATAACAGATAAAGGAACTAAAAGAACAAGAGGTAGAGTTTTTAATAAAGCAAAAATACCTGGAGTAAGACAAGGAAAACAAACTAGTATTAATCCTATATCTTTAATGAATTTAATTAATGCAGTTTTAACAGAAGAAATTAAGGAAAAAATGACATTACCTAGATTACAAAATCAAACAGGTAGATTTGCTGAGAGTGCAAGAGTTCAAAGAGTAACTACAGGTCAACGAGGAGGTAATCTAACAATTGATTATACTTACTTAAAAAGACCATATCAAACATTTGAACCTGGATTTAAACAAGGCAGTGTATTTAGAGATCCAAGATCATTAATAGGTACAACAATTAGAGAAGTTGCTACTGGAATAATGGGTAATAGATTTTTAACAATTAGAAGATTATGACAGTAGGAAGACAACATTCAACAAGACGAAGAGCCATCGTTGAAAGTTTAAAAACTTTATTAGAAACAATAAATGGAACAGGCTCGTTTCGAACTAATGTAGCAGAAGTTGCTACACGATTAAAATTTTGGGACGAGGTAGTAGATTTTCCCACTATTCACATAGGAGCAGGTAATGAAACTCGTGAATATGCAAGTGGAAATCATAGATTTCGATTTTTGCAAGTAACATTAAGATGTTATGTGCAAGACGAAGATGATGTAATTCTCGCTTTAGAGAAATTACTAGAAGACGCTGAGACTGTATTGGAGGATAATGATCCATTTACATATACAGACGGAAGCGGAAATACGCAATCTACTGCTCAGACAACCATTCTGAGCATAGATACAGATGAAGGAGTACTGGAACCACTAGGCATCGGAGAGATAGTCTGTGAGATAAGGTACTAAAGGAGAAAAATAATGGCAGATACATTTTATTTTAGCCGAGATACGAAAGTTTATTTAGTACAAAGAACAACTAATGCAGCTGCTAGCTTTATTAGATGGGAAATACCTGTATTAGATGGATTTAGCTTTTCACAAGCAACAAATGTAAGTGAAATTACTTTAAATGAAATGCAAGAGCACTCTTCAAATAAGAGTAGAAGAAGTAGACAAATGTTTACAGATTCTTATGCGCCAGCAGAATGGTCTTTTCAAACTTATATGAGACCGTTTAAAGCTGCACCAGGTAGTGGAACAGTTTGGGAAGCTAGCGCTGCAGACCCAATACATCACTCTGTTGAAGAGCCTCTATGGGCAAATTTTGTAGCAAATAATACTGGACAACCATCTGATGGAAGTAATGAATTTGCTTGGTCAGATGGCATAGTAGGTACAACAAGTGGTTCTACTATTGATTTTACAGGATCAGAAACAGCAACACTAGGTACTTTTGACTTGTTTTTTGAAATGGGTGGTGCTGGTGGCGGTACTAAAACTATTTATAAAATTGAAGGTTGTGTTGTAAATTCAGCAAGTATTGATTTTGATATTGATGGTATAGCTACAATTAATTGGAGCGGTATGGGCTCAATTATAAGTGAAGAAGCAGCTTTACCTACAAGTAATACTACAATTATTAATGAAGGAGCAGGTGCAACTGATACAGGCAATTTCATTAGAAACAGATTAACTACTTTAGAAGCAGCAGGAAATGCTGGTGGTTCAAATGTTACTTATGGATTAACTTTAACAGGTGGAAATATTACTTTAGAAAATAATATTACATTTTTAACACCAGAAACTCTAGGTGTTGTAAATCAACCTATTGGTCATGTAACTGGCACTAGATCAGTATCAGGTAACTTTACTTGTTACTTAAATGCTGAATCAAATGCAAGTGCAGACTTATTTGAGAATATTATTGAAGATACTGATCAAATTACTAATGACTTTAACTTAGTATTTAATATTGGAGGTGCTTCAACACCAAAGGTAGCAATTACAGTGCCTAATGCACATTTGGAAGTTCCAACACATTCTATTGATGACATTATATCAATTGAAACAAACTTCCACGGGTTACCAGCAAGTATTGATCCAGGAAATACAGTAGACAATTATGAAGCAAAAATTGTTTATACTGGAGCATAAATAAATTAACTGGAGGGCTTCGGCCCTCCACTTTATAGGAGAAGAAATGACAGAAGGAATTAAAAAATCGGAAGTAAGTTTAAGAAGTTTACTTACTCCAAGTAAAACAGTATCTATAGATTATCCAGAATATAGTGGATTTACAATTGATCTATGTTACTTAGCAAGGGAAGAACTTGTAAAACTAAGAAATCGTTGTGTTACACAAAAGTTAAATAAAAAAACACGAGGATTTGAAGAAATGTTAGATGATGAAAAATTTTTAACAGAATATACTAAAGCAGTTATTAAAGGCTGGAAAGGATTAAAAGTTAAATATTTACAAAAAATGGTGCTTATTGATGCAGGCAGTTTAGACCCAGAAACTGAGTTACCTTTTAGTTTAGAAAATGCTGAGTTACTTATGCAAAATTCAAATGGTTTTGATCAATGGGTAACTGAAACAACTCAAGACCTTGAAAATTTTACTATGCTCAAGTAGATAAAATATTATCTCTACTTGAACGACAATTTAAAGAAGGCGAATTAGAACTAGATACATATCTTAGAGTATGTGAGCAGCTAGGAGAAGAACCAGACCCAGAAAAGTTGCCTATAACAATAGATAGATATCCATTTGAGGTACAACAAGCATTTTTTATACATGATCTTCTAACAGACAGATGGGACGGAATGAGTGGGTCATATTTTGGTAAAGATATGTCGTCACTCGGAACTTTACTAGATATCTGGGAAATAGAAGATAAAAGAACAATAGTTTATTTTATTAAACATATAGAAGCATATAAAATGCAAAAAATAAATAAAGAGCAAGAACAAAAAAGAAAAGCTAGAGAAAGAAGTAGCAAAGCTGGGGTGAAAACTCCAATTAGAAAAAGATAATGGCAGATACAACATTAGTATTAAAACTAAAAGTTAATGATAAAGGCGAGCTAGTTGGATTAGGGAAAAAAGCTGAAAAGACCGGGAAAAAGGTTGAAAAGCTAAATACAAATGTACAGGCAACTGATAGAGTATTTAAAGGAGCTTCTAGGCAATCTTCAAACACAACTAAAAACTTTTCTAAAATGCAACAAGGAATACAGGGTGGTCTTGTTCCTGCATATGCAACTTTAGCAGCTAGTTTATTTGCACTTGGAGCAGTATTTAGAGCCTTACAAGAAGCAGCAGATTTTGCAGCATTAACAACCGCCCAACAAGTATTTGCAGCCGAGACAGGTGTAGCACTTTCTAGTGTATCTGCAAAACTTCAAGAAGCTACTGGAAATCAAATAGACTTACAGAAAGCAGGTCAATCTGCTGCAATCATGATTGCAAAAGGATTTAATGTAGATCAAATAGAACAAGTTGCAAAAGCTTCTACTAATGCCGCTCAAGCACTTGGTAGAAATTTTGAAGATACATTTAATCGTATTGTACAAGGTACAACAAAAGCTGAACCAGAACTATTAGATGAATTAGGTATTACACTACGTCTTGAAAAAGCGACACGAGATTTTGCTCAAGCTGTTGGGAAGAACAGAGAAGAATTAACAGCATTTGAAAGATCACAAGCTGTTTTAAATGAAACATTAAGACAAGCAGAAGAAAACTTTGGAGCTATTGATGGTGCTGTTCCAATTAATACTTTTAACCAACTTGGTACTCTATTTTCTGATTTAGCAAAACAAGTAGGATTATTTATACAACCACTTTCAAACTTTTTAGGAGCAGTTTTAGTAAACAACGTAGGAGCTGCAGCAGCAGCTATGGGTTTATTTGCAACTTCAATATTATCAGCAGTCATACCTGGAATTGAAGAGATAGGAACAGGCATGCAAGAAAGTATGGCACAACATGAACAAGCATCAAAAAAAGCTTTAAAAAATGTTAAAAAACTTACTCAACAACAACAAAAATTAAGACAATCAATAGAAGAAACAAGAGCTGCAGGTGCAAAAGGCGTAGCAGCTATTTCTCAAAAGGTAGGTGGAGATTCACCAGTATTAGCAAGAGCAGCTGTAGGAGAAATGAGGGGAGCCGATAGTGCAAACTTAAATAAAGCATTACGATCAGCTGAAGCTCAATATGCAAAACATGGAAAAATAGTTACAGGAATATTTAAAGGAAAAGATATAAAAATAGTAAAAAGTTTACGAAACTCATTTAATCAAATGAATACACAAACTCAAACTTTTGCTCAGAAAACTGGAGTTTTTGTCAAACAAGTAGAATTACAATTCAAAGTAATGGGAACAAGAATAAAATCAGCATGGTCAGCTACAATGGCAGGAATGACAAGAGCAGGTCAAGGATTTGTTACAGGAATGAATAAATTGTTAAGTGCAGCAGGGTTTATTGGTATTATAGTCTTACTTTTTAATACTATGAAATCAATTGTATTTAATTTAGATAATATTATAAGAGGTGCAGTAAATGGTATAGCAGGATTATTTGACTTCATAGCTGATAATATGCCTAGTATTCTAGGAGATGGAGAAATGTTTAGAGGAGCTTCAAGTAGTTTAAGAAGTTTTTCTGAGGATTTTAAAATAGACTTCGTAGAAAATTTAAGGGAAGGAGAAGAAATATCCCAAAGATTTTCAGATTCTCTTGAAAATATAAATAGTGTTATAAAAGATTTAAAAGGACAAGATACAGGTGATATTCCTGAAGGAGCATTAAAACGTGCACAGTTTATTGGTAATAGAGTATCAACTTCAAATGTCTTAGCCTTAGTAACTCGTGCGCAAAGTGCTGCAAGACAATTTGGAGCAGATGATCCAAGAGTTAAAGAACAAGCTAACGCAGTGCAAGAAATAATAGATGAATTAGCAAAAACATCTCCAGAAATAACAACTTTTGGAAATGTTTTAGAGATAGATACAGATAAATTATCTGCTTTTGTTTTAGGATTACAGTCAGGTGGTCAAGCACTCAGAGATTTAAAAAATGAACAAGAGGGTGTGAATAGACGAAGAGCTGAGTTTTCAAAACAATTTCAAGGTGGAGTTTTTGGAAAAGAGCTAGCTTCAGTACAACTTGCATTAAATGCATTACAAGGTTTAGAGGGAAAACTAACTGATAGTGATAAAGGAGTTCTTAGTGATATTTTAGGTGTAGATGTTACTGCTGATAATATAGCAGGGGTAAGAACTCAAATATCAGGTATAATAACAGAATTAGAGCAACTAATTCAAAATCAAAGAGATTTAGAATCTAGAAAATTAGGTTTAGAGAATGAATCTGCAGGGTTGCAATTTAGAAAAGATGCATTAGCAGTGCTTGAAAAAGAAGGAATAAAGAAAAGACAACTTGCACTTGCAGAAGATGTTCAAAGACAAAAAATTGCAGAGTTCCAAAGAAATATGGAAGGACTAAAAGGAACAGAAAGAATAAATGCAGAAGCAAATCTAAGAATTTTACACCAACAACTAGTAGTATTAGAGGCACAAACAGAGGCATATAAAGAATCAACTTTAACAGCATTTAAGTTACAACAAACTTTTGCACAAGGAATAGAAAAAATGTTTTTGGATATAGCAATGGGAACAAGTAATGCAAAAGAAGCTTTTGCTTCACTAGCAAAATCAATTCTTGCAGAGATGGCAAAAATAGCAGCAGCAAGAATGGCAGCTAATATAATGAGTTTTATACCTTTTGCACAAGGTGGCATTATTCCAATGGCTTCTGGAGGCATTATAAATACAGCAAATAGTTATAGTAGAGGTGGAATTGCTACTGAACCTACTTATTTAGTTGGAGAAGGTAAACATAATGAAGCAGTAGTTCCACTACCAAATGGAAGAAGTATTCCTGTTGAAATGAATGGATCAGGTAGTACAAATGTAACAATTAATGTAGATGGCTCATCTACAGCTTCTGGAGGCATAGATGCAGAAACAGGGAAACAATTAGGAACTATGATTCAAGCTGCTACTATGGAAATAATACAAAGAGAGAAGAGACCTGGAGGAGTTTTAAGTAGATAATGGCAACAGCAATAAGACAAAGTGGAGGAGCAAACATATCAGGATTTTCTGCACCTGTATCTGTAGATAAAGGATTTCAAAGAAGTAGTACTCCAAATATAAATTCAATAAGCTTTGGAGATGGATTTGAACAAAGAATCGCAAATGGTATAAATAATTTACGACAAGTAATGAATGTGACTTTTAACACAAGACCAAAAGCAGAAATAGATGACTTAGTAGCTTTCTTCGAAAGTTTAGGTGGTGTAAGTAAATTTGAAATGATTATTGATGATACAAATGGATCAGAAACAATAAAAGTTGTATGTAAGTCTTGGCAACAAACTTGGGCATTTGATAATTTTTATAATTTATCAACAACTTTTGAGCGAGTATATGAAGCATAATGGCAGAAAAAATAGCATTAAAAAATATACAAGGATTAGAACAAAGTTCTCCTATAGTTACTTTATTTGAAATAGATATTTTAGGGGATAATGATGAGTCTAATTTTTTAAGAATTGTTCGAGGAGCTGATGATGAAGCGGCAAGTTTTGGAACTATAACAATGAAACAAAGAACAAGCCCACATACAAATAGAACGTATACTGCAATTCCAGTAAAAGCAGAGGGATTTGAATCAAAAGGAATGGGAGTAAGTTCACGACCAATACTAACAATAGCAAATGCAACAACAGCATTTACTACAGCATTAGGATCAAGGTCTTTAGATGATTTAATAGGAAAAAAAGTTTACAGAAGAAGAACATTAAAAAAATTTTTAGCAGGAGAAAGTGGAGATACAGCTTCTGGACAAGCGCCTATTGAGTTTCCTATTCAGTCATATGTTATAGATAGAATAGAAGGAGAAAATGCTTTAGAGGTAAGTTTTGAACTTACTTCACCATTTAATGTAGAAGGAGTAACATTACCATATCGAGTAGTAGGTCATAATGCTTGTTCTTGGCAGTATCAAGGAGCAAGTCCAGGTAGAAATACACAAAAAGGTGGTTGTACTTGGCATTTAAAAAGCACTTATAATTTAAGAGGAAAAGTATTTACAGTTTATGTAAATGAAGATGATGAGTATGTAATATCAAGCACTAATAACTTTCCTTCGTACAGTAGTGGTACAGTAGCAGCAGATTTATATCGAAGTACTACTGTTGCATATTCTAATGGCTCTGCAGGTGGAGTATTTAGACTAAAGGCAGATGGTTCATTTGATACAAGTGTTACTGGAAATTTAACTAACTATTGGCAAGCAGTTAGAGAGACAAGCGCAACACCTTCAGATAGTAGTGCAGATTGGAATAGAATAAGAGTATATCAAGCATATAGTAACTCAAACTCTTACTTTGCATATAGTGATGATAGATTTAATGATTATGTAACTTCAACAATTACAATAGATGGTTTATCACATACTGCTTTATGGAAAGCAAAAAAGACACAAGCATCAGGAGGCTCTCAAGTTGCTCCAGGATTTAATGAGTACTGGGAAAAAGGAGATATCTGTGGTAAAAGACTCTCATCTTGTCAGTGTAGATTTGGATTTAATCCCATAAATCCTGGTGATGGAACTGTTGCCACTGCATCTGCTACAGATACAGGTAAAGCTACAAAGGATACAGCATTAACACTGCCTTTTGGAGGATTTCCAGGTGCAAGAAGATTTAAGTAATTTATTACCTGAGATATACTCTCATGTAGCAAAAGAAGCACCAAGAGAAGGTTGTGGAATAATAATAGATGGACCAAAATTTATTCCACTAGAGAATATAAGTAAAGAGAAAGATCACTTTACAATCGACCCAAAAGATTTCGTCAAGTATTCGATGATTTCTAAAATATTATATGTAGTCCATAGTCACTACATGCAAGATTGTAAACCAAGTGAGCATGATAAGAATAATTGTAAAGCGGTAGGCATACCATATTTAATAGTTTCCTACCCAGAGAAAAAAGAGTATATTTATGACCCAAGTTAAATTATTAGGTGAATTAGGCAAAAAGTTTGGTACAGACTGGTCTTCCAGTAGTAAGACAGTACGTGATATATTTAAACTTATAGACTGTCAAGTTGATGGTCTTCAAGACTATCTAAAAGATTGTCACGAGAAAAATATTGGTTTTACAATTCAAAATGGAGAAGATTTTATTGAAGATGCTAATGAACTAGTTATGCCTTTATTAAAAGATACAGTAATTATAACCCCAGTTCCTGCAGGATCAGGAAAAGGATTAGGTAAAATAATAGGATCAATTTTATTATTTAGTTTTATGTTTTATAATCCATCAATGTTTATGAACGATATTGTCACGAGTCCAGGCGCAGGGTTTAGTAGGCTTGACGGTATTAGTAATTTCGGAGATTCAAAAACTCTTGTGAAGCAAGTTTCGAAAGGACTAAATATGGCAGAATCAGCTGCACAAGGTCATACATTAAATACCTTGGGATCAGCGACAGCGTTACTTGGAGTAAATTTAGCACTTGCAGGAATAACAGAAATGGTAATGCCAGATGCAGGAAAGAATACTGATGATCCTTCTTTTTTGTTTAATGGCGCAGAAAATAATATAGAACAAGGATCACCCGTTCCTTTACTTTACGGAAAAATGAAAATAGCAGGATTTCCAATTTCACAAGGATTCACACCAGGTAGAATAGTATCAAATAGAGGTTACTACTTTATACAAGGTAATGTTGATCTTCCAGCATCATATACTGCAGGATCAACTGGTTCAACTTCAGGTACTGTTGGCGGCGGCGGTGGAGGTAGTAATGGTGGTGGACCAGGAGCTATAAATCCAGGAGAATTTAATCAAATAGAGTAACATGGCAAAATATACAAGAGAACCTTTTGGCGTAAAAAATAGAAGTGATTTAATTAATCCTTCTAAAGATCAATATGCAGTTACTTATGATGTATTATCTGAAGGCCCTATAGAAGGTCTAGATAATGGTCTTGCATCTATTTTTATTAATGATGTACCTATAATACAAGAAAATGCAGAAAATATATTAAAACCACGAAGATTTAAAGTAACAACAACAGCAAATAATGCTGTTGTAAGTAATACACAATTTGCAGAAATTGATGCATTATCTTATGCTAATAAAACAGGATTACAAATAGGTACCAGAGAGCTAGTTATTGAAAAAGCAGGTAGAGCTGGTGGAACTGGTATAGCCAGTGCTACAGCAGGGTCAACTCGTGTAACTACTAGTTCTGCTTACTTTAGTCTTGATATGATTAGAGACCAAAGAAGTAGAATATTACCTGTTTATCTAACTATAGCAGGAGCAGGTCCAAATGGCACAGACTTAAAAACACGAATAAAAGAATTTATAGATACTCAAACTGTAGAAATTACAGTTCCTATAGCTACAACAGTCTCAAATGCAAATATTTTCTTTGACTTAAAAACTTTTATTAGCAGTATAAGTGGAAATAACGCAACACTTAGTATTAGTCCAAAACAATCAATAACAAATGCTTCAATACAGATAGCAAGTCCAAATTTAGCAGTTAATTTAGCAAAACTTTATAATTTTCAAAATATTGGAGTAGGTTTCAGAGTAGGAGAAAAATTACAACCAACTCTTAATTTAGATAACCGTTTTGGAAGTTCTTCAACAGTATTTGCACCAAATATAGAATTAGAACAAGCGAATTTAAGAGACGCAACAGAAACAGAGAGAGCAAGTTTAGGAGATGGCAATTTAATAACAGGTTATAATAATGAATTAGATGAACCTACACAAGCAGAAGGTCAATCAGCAGATACAATTCTTACCGCCGCTGCTATGGGAGTTAGTAATCCAAGTGAAGTAGATGAAGTTCATTTAACTTTTAATCTTCCTGCTTCACATGCTCTAAAAAGTAATGGTACAAAAGGAGCCTCTTTCGTAGAGTTACAAATATTTTTTGAATATAGCACAGATGGTGGCACAACTTTTACAGAGGAATTAGCATTTGGACCTTCAAATAATGATTTAATACAAAGAAGCGACGGTAAGGGTGGAAGAAATGTAAACTTTGCCTCTAGAGGAACAAGAAATATTCCAAACAATGGTTATATTAAACCTTCTGAACCTCAATTCACAAGTTTTGTTGAAGAGTTTGTAATCAATACAACTGAATTCCAACCATTTGATACTTTTAGAATTAAAGTAAGAAGAATTAATGATGTAAACTTTAAAGATAAATCATTTAGACATACTAACCCTTGTACTCTGCAAACAGTAGAATCTATTGTAAAGGATAAATTAAGTTATCCATATAGTGCTTATGGTGCACTACAATTCAACGCAAGAGATTTTGACAATAGTTTCCCTACAAGAGCCTATTTATTAAAAGGAAGAAAAGTCAAAGTTCCTACGAATTATTTTACTAGAGAAGAAAATAGTGGTGCAGCAACATATACGCGTAATGTAACTTCAGGAGCAGATGCAGGAACTTATCAAAACTGGGACGGCAATTTTAGAGGAGATAAATCATTATCAGAGGGATCAGTTAATTTTGAAGAAGTATATACAGATAATCCAGTTTGGATATTCTATGATTTACTGACAAATAATCGATATGGTCTAGGTGATTTTGTAAGTGAAGATGATATTGATAAGTTTGAATTATTTAGATTAGCAAAATATTGTGATGAAGAGATACCAAATGGAGAAGGCGGAACAGAACCTAGATTTACATGTAATGTATACTTATCAAACCCAGGAGAAGCAACAAATGTATTAAATCAATTTGTTAGTATATTTAGAGGCATGGCCACCTGGATTGATGGTCAAATAACTGCAATGGCAGATAGACCAATAGAACCAGTTTATACTTTCTCTAAAGCAAATGTTAAAGATGGAGCTTTTGCTTATGAAGGAACAGGCGATAGAACAAGAACAAATCAAGTAAAAGTAACCTGGAATGATCCAGCGGATAACTTCCAACAAACAATAGAATATGTAGAAGACTCAGCTGCAATTGCAAAATCAAATAAAATTATAAGAACTGATTTACTTGCTTTTGGTACTACATCAAGAGGACAAGCACATAGATTAGGTAAATGGAAATTACTTAGTGAACAAAATGAAAAAGAAACAATAACATTTATTACAGGATTAAATGCTTTAGGATTAAAACCAGGTGATTTAATAAGAGTACAAGATGCAGACAGAGATAGAACTTCTTTCTCCGGTCGTGTAACAAACTTCAATCCAGAAGCAGGACTAACACTTGATGCTACTTTTGATTTAATAAATGGTGGCGCTATACAAATAGGTGGAGGAAATAATACTACATACCCGGGTGGTTATGCCTATACAGCATCGCAAGAAAGTGATAAAATACTATTTGCAGGTGAAGTTACTCTACCTTCTAGTTTTACACAAGATGCGTGTCTATTCGAACATGGAGGAGAAGGAGTAGGTACTTGGCTTGGTGTTCGTGATATAAGTGGAGTTTTTAATCTTACACTTAGAAGTGGAGAAGGAAGTCCGGGTACTCAAGCAACTTCAGCAGACGGTATTGTTACAAATATTCCAATTTCACAGATTCCAGAATTTGATGGCGGAGTTCATACAATCTGCTGGGCATTTAGACCAGACGCAACTCCAGGCACACAAAAGTTATGGATAGACGGAAAATTATATATAAATGATCAAACAAGTAGTGGTGCAATGGAACAAAATGAATGGTCAGGGGGTGGTCATGGTGGTTGGTTACGAACTACAGACTCTATGTCAGGTGGCTTATCAGGAAATGCATGGCCAACAACAGCAGGAGCTTCAGGACTTCGTCATTATTTTGGAGAAGATGCAGGAGCAAATCTTGGATTAACTACAACAGAAATACTACTTGATAGAAACATAGACTTACCAGATAATTCATTTAGTACAGGATTTCCACCACAATTATTACTTATCTATCCTGAAGGTGGAGCGTATCTAAATCAAGATAGTGCAACAATAGGTGGAACAGCTTTTAGTAAGGGAGACCTTATACCAAGTATTACATCTTCTACTGCAGCTGCAAATGCAAAAGATAGTGCAACAAATGCTTCTGTAGATGTATTTTGGTCAGAAAATGCAAGAATAGAAAAACAAACTATACATAATAGCACTGGAGTGTCTAGTACTAATAAGATAGTAGTTACATCTGCTTTTACTAAAATTCCTAGTGCAGAAACAATGTGGGCATTACAGATATTTGATGCAGATGGCACAGAAGCAGTTGGTTCTGCTAAAGAATTTAAAATTGTATCTTTAAAAGAAAGTGATGATAAAGAAATAGAAATTATTGCTTCAGCATTTGATAGAACAAAATTTGATACTATTGAAAGAGGATTCAAAATTGATCCTAGACCAACACCAATCTTACCAGATGCAAGTGATGAAGTGCCTGCTCCTGCAAATTTATCAGCAAAATTAGTTTTAAGTGACACAGCAGGAGAAACTTCAGATGAAGATGGATTTGGAACTACACATGATGTTGTAGTAAGTTGGGATTTTCCTAAAAATAGTGATGGAACATTATATGGATTTGCAAGTGGATTTGAAGTAACACATAATCTTAGAGGTAAAAACTTAACAGAAAAAGTTGGAATTACTGATACAAGTCTTACTGTTGAGAATGTATCAGGGGGTGATTATACAATAGAAATAAGAACACTATCAAATATAAATACTTTTTCACTAGCGATACAACAAGATTTTGGATTTAGACAAACAGATTTTACTAATCCAAAAGCACCAGGTAAAGATTTAAAACTACCAATTGGTGGATTAATTACTGCTCCTTTAAATATAAATTCATCAAACGGACAAGTAACTGTTGGTAATGATACTGCTAACAGTGCTAAGTTTAAATTTACAAATACAAATGGTAATGTAAGAGAGTTTCAAAGAAGTACTCATGCAAATATGTTTGGTTCCTCTACTTTATCTGCAACATCAGGTGATAGTGACGGAAATTTATCACTATTAGTAGATGACAGTGCATCTGCTCTTAAATATATAGTAAAAGTAATAGACACAAGTGCAAATCCTAAGTTTGAATATTTTAAAGAAGATGGAGCAGCAAATGAAGGACTTATAACAAGTCTAAATGGTACTATAACAGTAGAAAAATTTTCTAATAAAATAGTAGGAAGCAGTACAAATTTTGTTACAGGAAATGGTGATGCAAATAGCCCAGATGCAACTAAGAGATATCAGGTAGGTGATATTATTCATATAGCAAATGGAACAACAACAACAAGAACAACAAGTGGAAATGTAAGTAATAGTGCAAGTGTAACTTTATCAAGTGCAAATTCAGATATTACAGTAGGACAAACTGTAACTGGAAATATAACAGGTCCAGCTGGTACAGTAGATTCTACAGGAACAGCAGCAGGTACTCTAAGTGTAATTGCAATTTCTGGAACAAATTTAACTTTATCAGCGCCTGTAACTATCGCAAGTGGAACAACACTTACATTTACACCAAGAACAACTTATAGAACAATTACAAGTATTGTTTCAGAGACTTTACTTTTTGTCGATGAGATAGTTCATAGAAAATATACAGGAGCTACATATAAAAAAGTAAGTTTTATACCTGATAATATAAAAGATACCATAATTGCAGGTGTAAAAAGAACAACTGTATTAGGAAATCCATTTTTTAGTATTACAACACGACACGTAGATTTTCCAGTAGCAGATCAAGCATTAACATTAAATCAAATATCCAATGCTACAATTGTAACAGAAACTGAGGGAATTGCATCACATGATAATGATGATACTTTCCCAACATCAGCAGCAGTAAAAGATTATGTTGATAATAATGCAGCCGCAGGCACAGTAGATACAACAGGAACTCCTGCAGATAATCAGATAGCAGTATTTACTGATAGCGATACTATTGAAGGTGATAATAAATTAACTTTTGATGGAGCAACTTTAGAAGTAGTCAAAGATGGTGCAACTGCTGTAATAAAAGTACATGAAGATGCAGGAACACACACTGCTAGATTTCATTTACGAGAAGGCACACAAGATACCTTTTTACAGAATAGACCTGGAAATGGTTTTGAAATAAGAACAGAAGGTAATATATCAACATCAAATAATGCTGCTATGCAGATTGACTCAGCAGGTAATATTACAACAGGATATAATTTAACAGTTACAGGTAATCTCACAGTAGACGGAACAACAACAACAATAAATACAGCAACTCTTGATGTAGAAGATAATAATATTACTCTAAACAAAGGTTCAGGAGATACATCAGGAACAGCAAATGGTGCTGGTATAACAATACAAGACGCAGTAGATGCAAGTACAGATGCTACAATACTATGGGACGC
>TARA_R100000231_G_scaffold37181_6_pt1 | contig 16065 bp, 30 predicted proteins | sample TARA_R100000231 | Tara Oceans TARA_R100000231 (sample SAMEA2620565) | marine metagenome | biome: marine biome (ENVO:00000447); feature: surface water layer (ENVO:00002042); material: "saline water (ENVO:00002010), including plankton (ENVO:xxxxxxxx)" | depth 5 m | reverse complement strand
TTCACTAGCCAACTTCTCTAGCACCTTTGTTAATTTATTCATAAACGGATTTCTTTCTTTTAATATATATTTCCAACTCATTTCTTATCACCTACATACTTGTGATGGTGTTTTTTCTTACCCACCTGTCTACCTTTTCCTGAAAATGGATTATATGGGATATTTCTCGCTTTTCTTCTAGCCCTACTAGGTAATGGGTTAGTTTTATTACCTGCCATTCCAAACCCTGCCTTTTTTCCTTTTCTTTGTTGATTTACCTCTGGTTGCGGTTGTCCAAAACTAGGTGAATCCGTTACATTACCAAACTCTTCTTCTAGTTCTCGCATTTTTGCATCTCTAACTTTTTTAGAACTTTGTCGTTTAACCTCAAGTTCCTTTTTTCGACGGTCTTCTATTTTCCTTTCTATTGCTCTCAACCTACCATCGGTAAAATATGGCTTTTTTAGTATATCTTCCCAACTCATTTCTTACCACCTGTAACAAAACACTTCTTTGACTTTGCCTCTTTCTCATCTACTTCTTTTGACTTTGCATCAAACCACTTATCGAGATAATTACACCTTGTCATATTATTCACCTATATGCTTTCTTCAAGAGGAGTTTTATCTTCATATACCATTGTCGCATACCAAAGAGGGCTTTCGTATTTGTTATCGGGGTGGTTTAAATAATCCCTTAATATAGTAGACCTATCCATAAGTCTCATTATTCTACTTACTAATTCATTAGCCTCTTCTATGGTTAATGTTCCTTTATTCATACCTTCGTTTAATTCATCTAACAAATCAAAACCCTCTTTCGTGGGGTTTTCTCTTTTAATTATATCTTCCCATGTCATATTATTCACTTCTTTAATCCTATTTCTAATTGTAGTATTTCTGTCTTATTATCATCAATTTGATTTTTGAAGAATGATATTTGGTCTGTAATTTCTTTTATTATTTTAGTAAAATGCTCCTTTACTTCAGGAAAATCTTTAGATACTTTTGCTCCAATATATTCTCGAAACTTCTCCAAGTCGGATTCTAGTGTTGAGAGTGTTTTTTCAAGTTTTTTATTCTCTTCTTTAATAGACTTTATTTTGTTCTTATTCCCATATTTCTTAGGAATGATAATTTTTCTTCTTTTGATTACTTCTTCCCATGTCATGATACATCACCTGTAAAGCCCCTACCCCTACTTCTTAGTCTTTTCAAATCCTTTGCGTCAATATCGCCATCATCATCAGTATCTAATTTCTTTTGGCCACCAACAAGTTTCTTCTTCTTTTTACCCATCTTTTCTTCTTCTTTCATAGGAATAGGTATAGGTTCGGGGTCATTACGGTGCATTTCACAAAACTTCTGTAATCTTGTAGGTAAATCGTCATACGCTCCTTCCATTATTTCATAAGCCTCTTCTACCTCATCAAGAGACATACTCAAAGCCCTAGCAATACTTTTCTTACTAGGTGGAGAATCGGGATATTTTGTCATCCTTTTATCAACATACGCTTTTACTTTCTTAGCATTTAGCAACTTAGTAGTTCTCTTTACTTTTAATATATCTTGCCATGCCATATTAATCCCCTTTAATTTTATCAAGATATTCTTTTATTCGCTTTGCTTGGCTTTCGTGCATTTTAACTGCTTTAGTTAGTTCTTCAACTATTTTTTCTAGTTCTGCTACACTACTTTTCTTTATATCATCTTTCCATGTCATATTATTCACCTTAGTAATATTCATATTCCTCTTCTTTAGACTCATATATTTCTTTAAGTTCGCCCTCTTCATAATCTTGCATACCGATATGCGGATATTCTAATGACTCCATTGGTAGCATTGGGTGTTTTTCCAATTTCTCAAGTAGGCTCTCTATTTTTTGTTCATCTTTAATAATATCCAATTTATTGAGTTGCTTTATAATTTTATAATAACTCTTGGCATAAGGGGCAAGGCTACCATCGGAATACATCTCAAATGTTCTTTCTGCATAAGAATCTGCATCTTCTAACCAATATACCCATAATTTTCTAAGGTAATATTCATCACCTTTGGCGGGTTTTGAAAACTCACTTAATTTGGTTTGTCTATTTTTTAATATATCTTTCCATGTCATATTAATTTCTCCAAAATTTTGTGGCGGAATTTTTTCACATGTTTTTCAAATACTTGTGAAATTCATCAATGTAAGAAGAATTCATTTGTAGTGTTGCTACTACCTTATTTGGCATTTTAGCCATTTCTCCTATTTCTCTTGAGTAGTTATATTTTCTTGGATTATACACTACATCCCTAACAAACCTTTTAACTATATTAGCAAACTCTTCCAAAGAGTAAGTTTTCCTTAAATCCGTAACACTAACAGTATTTCCTTCAAAAAGCAAATATCCAGCATCGGGTCTATTTGCTAATTGTTCTTTTGACTGCCTTATTACATCATTTTCATAGGCTTTAGCCCAATTATCCATTTGTTGCCTATATTCATTAGTTATAGGTTGTCCTACACCCATTCTAGGTGGTAGTTCTGCTTTTCTAATTATATCTTTCCATGTCATTATATCATCTCTTTTTTATATCATACTAAGGTGTTCCATCATCTTTAACTTCTATGTTTATTTCGTTTCGACTAGTTCTTTTTACTTGATAGCCCTCTTTTTCGTATATTTCTGCAATCACTTTAAGTATAAATTCAGCGTTATCTCCCAGTTTCAATACTGTAGACAACCCTACATTATAAGTAGGGGGATTTGTTGTAACAAACCTATCATTTGGATAGACATTAGTATCATGCACTTTAATATTAAATCTTAGTTCAGTTCCCGATGGTTGCTTATCAAAATAATTTGTTAATTTAGGTTCAATTATATCCTTTTCATAATCAACTATGCTTTGTCTATGTCGTTTATCTCGCTGTTGTCCTACATTTGTAGGCAACGGTGCTTTTAATACATCTTTCCAATTCATTATATCATCTCTTTTTTCTCAAAATTTGTGGCGGAATTTATTTGGCACTAGCGAAAAAAATTTTTCTTTAAACTTTATATTTCCAGAATAAAAGTATATCATTTAAATCACATCTTTTAATATTCTTGTTTTAACTAAATTCTCTTAAATCTTTAAATGCTTTTTTAGGATTTAAAAATGAATAAGTTTGTTTTCTAATCTTTTTAACTTCTAGTAGTATTCTATTTGCTCTTTCTATCTCTTCTTGAGTGTAAGTTCCCTTTTCTCTTTTAATATTCTTCAAATCATTAATTAGTTTCATTAATAATTCATTTGTGCTTTTGATAACTTGAAGTAACTCCCTTTCAGTATTAAAGATACTCCTCTTAGAAAGAGCCATACTAAGTGTCATCTAGAGTGAGGCTAGTGAACCATTGTTTATAATAATTCCTTCATAAAGAGGCCAAATTATTGCCTAAAATACAGACTTTTTGATTTAATCTTTAAATGATAAATAAAAAAATTTTGGAAAACAAAGCCATATGGTTGTGCTTTGCACACCCCATAACGATTAATAAAAAAACAAAAGTGAAACTCCGGCTACTAATTTTAGACTATCTATGCGCTGATGCTGAATAATGGATGCTATTGTAGTTACATAACTAGTATTGTAACTCTAGCATAATTAATCTATTCGTTCGACTCTTAGTAGAGTTCATCTAAAGTGTTCACCTTCGTTTCACCATAACTGTTGTGGCCACAAGGGTTATTGGAATAGACGACAGTTTAATTTAATACACAGGAAAACTGTCAAAGACTGTGGGTTGTCGGTCAATCCTTTTGCTCTAATAATTTAGGGCAAACATGAGTATTGAAATAAGAGTCCGACAAAGACTCAAAACCACAAAGTATGCAAGTGTAAACTACTTTCATTATTCTTCACTCCATAAATTCATACTACTACCACAATTAATACATTGTTCTTTTTCTTCACTAAATGTTAATTGTCTGCAAGATATACATTCAATCATTCTTCTTCACTCCTAAATTCATTTCTTGCATCTCTTGTTTTGCTAACTACTTCAATGTCACACTCGCTTTTCGAAGTATTAATACATTCAAAGTTACAATTGATAGTAGGTGTAGGCAATACTCGAATGAAGGTTTCTAGTGCTTCTTCTACTCTTGCTTGAATAAAGCCCATAGCGGTGTTAGGTATTTCGGTTAGCACTTCTTCAATATCAGTATTTCTCATTACTGATTCAGCCCGATACTCTAATGAAAAATCTAAATCAAAAGACTTGCTGTAACTATGAAACCAAACTGAAACAGTCATACATATTCCCTCACCATAATCAAAAAGAATTTCTTGACTGGAAGGTATGGTATGTTTTAGTCCGTTAGCAAGAGGTTCACCAAAGACTAATCTTCTTTCAGTAGGCAGAATCATTTCATGAACATCTCCAATAATAGTTTCTGTCTTAACCGACATATTTGGGTATAAGTCACCCATTACTCTTACTACGGTTTCTGCCGAATGACTCCAATCTAGAGGTTCTCCTTGAGGAGTATTTTCATCTAGCATCACTTGATATACATACTTCTTATCTTGTTTGGTATGAATACCGTAATACTCGATATCTCTATCCTCATTACAAGTAGTAAAGATTTGGCTATCTTTTAGGTAGTTATAGAATAATGCTTTGTCATTATCTGTAAAGGATTCTCCAATACTATAGGTTAGGTTAAATGTTCGTCTATATGTTACCGACATGCTAATGGTTTGAGTGGATTCTTTAGGGTCTATCGGCTTCCAAAGGAATCCTCTTACCATATGGTAATGCTTTGCATTACTCAAATCCGAGTCAAAATAAAAAAAAGGTCGGGAGACTAGAGTATTTCATCTAGTCTCCCGATAGGGCAACGAGTGGTAGTGAATCTAATCACTCTTCTTTGGCAACCTCCGAGTCACTAACTTTTAGAGGTGGTGCTTCGACAACGGGCAAACCCTTTTTGTCGCCACCAACAAACCTGCCTTCCTTGAATGCTGTAACCATGTTTTTCATACAATGATTTTCAACATAAGTTGATATTTCATCAATGGTTGCATAGTTACCGCCTCTTCGACCTAATCCCATGTAGAATGTGTTTAGTAGTATAGTTATGACATTAATAGGCAAGGAGACAAACGCATCTCTTAATTGAGTCGTTGCAGTCTCGGCAATAACCTGTAATTCGGCAGGTAAAACTGATTCTCGACCAATTCTCGCTTTTGGGAAATCATCCCATCTTTTACCGTTATCACGCAGAACTCCCCAACAAATTGTTAATTCGTCTTGCTTTTCTTCATCAGTAAAATCATCATCCTCTACAACCGAATCTCCTAATTCAAGTTGCATTTGTATGATATTACCTCGCTTTCCTCTATCTTCCTTAGCCAACCAAGCGTGAACTTGAGATGACATTTTCATCCAATTTTCTATCTTCATTTTTTCAACTCCTTATTTGAGTCACTACCACTCGAAGCACTCATAGTAGGTATGGATATATGATAGGTTCAAGGTATGCAAAGCAACCATATGGTTGTGCTTACTTTGTTATTTGCAGGGAGGAGAGGGGCTAAAAAATTAAAAAAAATAAAAAAAAGAAAGCGGGAGAACCGAATTTAATCAGTTCTCCCGCTAGGGGCGACGAAGGGAACAAGCGAGAATCACTCATTAGACTCCTCTAGTTCTGCACTAGCGGCCTCTCTCTCTTCTTTGGTCGGTGGTGGTGTCATTTGTGGTAGTTCGTCAATTAGTTTCCACTCACCCTTCTTGTCGAGTATTGCTCGACCATCATCAATGGATGATTCCATATTTCTAATGGCGACATCGACTAAATGGTTGGCGTAGGCTTCATAATTTGGATATGAACCGCCTGTTCGACCATGTGGTAGAATGTAGTTAATTATCATCTGTTGAGTCTTAGTAGGGATTTCCAATAAAGCACTCAAGAATAGTTGGGAAGAAGTAGTCATTACCAATCTTAGGTTTGTAGGGTAGCGGTCTGCCCTTCCCATTCTCGCTTTGGGGAATGGTGGTGCTTCATCTACCTTATCGTTGAAATATTTACCATTTTTACCAATGGTTTCCCAACATAATGTCCTTTCTTCATCATCTGCTGTGTCATCTAGACCCAATTCGATGTTTGTCTTAATTTGGTCAAGTCGGAGTTTGTTTTTACTAACCTCCTTGACACTATCCGGTAGGGCTTGAACCCAAGCCTCAACCTTCGCTGCGTTTTCCATAAATCTTGCTTCCTGCATTTTTTCACTTCCTGTGTTATGAGTTTGCTTCTTGTTCCCTTCGAAGCACTAACAGTATGTGTGGATTCTTTAGGGTTGTCGCTCTCCAAAGTATCGCTATGACCATATGGTTGTGGTGATAAATGCCTTTAAGCGTAGAGATGTTCTAAAACAAATGACCTTACCTTCCACATTTAGGTGTTATTTTCATTCTCTAAATATCCACTCATTATTAATACTCGTTCTCAATTGAACTTATATGAATTAGTATGTTATTATTATATATTATATTATTATACTATATAGGATAAATAATCGAGGGTGTTTTTTTGTGTCTGACCCCCCTCCTACAATCTTTCAAAGTTGGTGGATTCATCCGGAGGTCAAAAATAGGCCGGACAGGACATATCAAAAGCATAATGGTATAGTTATGTATCATTATTATATTATTTTAATAATATATCCTATATCCGATACATCCGGTATAGTATATAGCATTCCTATAGTCAAAAAACCCCTAAAGAGTAGTAGTAGTAGAGAGGGGGGTAAGTCCGGACAGGACAGGACGAAAAATAATGCGGGTTTGGACTCATTATGAATAGGTTATGTCGCATAACCCTTTGTCCGATGACCGGATGTATTTTCCGGACATATATCTAAACCGGATGAATGGCTAAATTGACATTAAGGTTAATTTCATCTAACGGAATATATTTTAACCGTTTAGGTTTTTGACAATAATGCTGTTAATTGACGATATTCGATATATAATAATTAATAGCGTAGTTTAAATAGCAGAGCCTTTTATCTCGTTACATGGCTAATACGCAAAAGGCTAAAGAAGAGAGAGTTAATAAAGAAAATGCAAAAGATGATGAATGGGAGTCATTATTGTATGATGCAAAAGAGTTCATGAAAGATGCAGAATTACCCGATTCAATCATAAAAATAGTGAACATGAACATAGAGTTAGGTAACTCTATCATAGAAGAAAGAAGTGTGGCGATAAAAAGTATCAAGGATATGTTGAAGAATAGAAATGGCACACCCTTTCGTAGAGGTTTGAAGTCAAGGCATCCGGCATATGCTAGAATTTCCATAGATGCAATATGCCAAGACGCAACAGATGATTATGCGACCTTCTTCAACAGCAGACCATATTACAAGAATATTCTAAAGAAACATCAAAAGAGTGGAGGGGGTAACTATGAAGGAGTTGAAGATTTCTCAAGAGTTATGGTAAAGCGTCTAAGAGACACCCTCAACGCTATGATAGACGATGGCGATTGGGATGGTAAACTAGAATCACTTTATTGATTTCTTAGCGATATAGATTTAGTGAAACATTGTTCGTTGTTTCAAACAATGTTCGACCCTCATGCGGTGGGGGTTATAAAGCATCCATGCTCACCATGAGCGTCTCAATCGGGTGTATGCAAGCCGTGACACATAAACGGTTTAATCAAAACAATTGAGTCAAGAAACTTTAGTGACGACAGGGGCGACAAAGAAGTATTACGGTTTGGTTAATTCCAAATGCGGTAGTCGTCACTAAGGTTTCAACACAATAAAGGAAAGTGAAAGTATGATAACAGGAACACAAGAACAGGAAGCAATATGGGATGAAATAGAAAATGGTGAAAGTCATGTAATGGTAAATGCCGGTGCAGGAACAGGAAAGACATTCACTATCGTTGAAGGAGCAAACAGAATAGATGGTCAAAAGGCCGCTTTCTTAGCATTCAACAAATCTATCGCAACAGAACTACAAAAGAGACTGCCGGAAGAAGTCGAAGCAAAGACATTTCACGCATTTGGATTTGCGGCAATTAGAAAAGCAGGTATCAAAACTAGAGTAAATAATTACAAACTAACTAACATCATTCGTGAGTTGCTAGGTAAAGATTTCAATGTAACACCTTTGAAGAAACTAGTATCTTTAGTCAAGGGTTCAATGATTGAAGGCAAAGATGTCAAATCAATTCTTGGTTTGATTGATGAATACAATATTAATTTCAACTCGGACAGAGAAGAAACACTATCAATAGAGTCTATTCCTGCCATTCTAAATATGTGTAGAACACAAACAGGAACAATTGATTTTGATGATATGATTTGGATGCCTTTGGTAAACGAATATCCTCTACCTCATTATGATGTAATGTTTGTAGACGAAGCACAAGATTTCAATGAAGCACAAAGAGAACTTATTTCTCGCTGTGTCAATGGTGGCCGATGTATTATTGTTGGGGATAAGAATCAAGCAATCTATGGATTTAGAGGAGCAGATTCTAATTCAATGGCTATGTTTAGAGACAGGCTAGTTAAGAAAGGTGAGAGAGAAGTAAAAGATTTCTCACTAAGTATTACATGGAGATGCCCTACATCAGTAGTTGCAGAAGCAAACAGATATGTCAAAGAGTTCTATGCTCATGATGATGCAGAAGTTGGTAGCGTAAACGAATTCGCACCTTTTAATCCACAAAGAAATGACATGGTTCTATGTCGATATAATGCACCACTAGTTAGTGCGTTTTATGATTTAATTAGTCAAGGTAAATCAGCCTATATTCTAGGCCGAGATATGACTAAGGGTTTAATCAACGCTGTTGAGAAAGTAACAAAGAATCACCAAATGGGTAGTGATGAGTTTTGGAGTTTATATCTATCCGACTTTAACTACAACTACAATAAACTTATCCAACAGGAAAAGAAGTCTAAGGCTCTTGCTCTAGAAGATAAGAAAGACTGTATCAGTATCTTTGCTCACAAGGCAAAAACTGTTGGTGGTATTATCGAAGAAATCAAGAGAGTATTCGATGGTAATGATGAAGGGGAGATTATGCTCTCAACTGTTCACAAAGCAAAAGGTCTAGAAGCAGACAATGTTTATGTTCTAGCAACCGAAAGAATGCCTCATCCATTAGGAGGTCAAGAGGAGAATAACATTTGCTATGTAGCAATAACAAGAGCAAAGAAAAACCTATTTTATGTAGGTGAAAAACCAAAGAGGGTGTGAAAATATGAGAAGAGAATTATCAAACGGAAGATGGGATAGAGTCCTAAAAAGAAGAATGGTTGAATTATCAGTAGCAGATAATTATGATGATGCTAAACACGAATGGATAGCAACTGGTAATGTTTGGTGGAGTGGTAATGGAGAAATACCCGATTGGGTCAGTAATTCACACCATCAAAACTATTGTCTTTGTGGTCATGGTATTGTTTATCATTTCCATATAAAGAATACAGAAAACGGTAATGAAGATGTAGTTGGTAGTGACCATATTAACTCCTACCTAATCATTAGACAGATTGCTCAAGAACTAAAAATTGACACTAATGAAGTAACAGATGAACAAGTTGCTGAGTGGATTAAGGTTAGAGTTGGTTCTATGAAAGCAGAAGCATGGTGGGCTGAAAATGGTGAAATGTTTGAAGAGAGATTTAACTTTGTCAAAGAGTATGATGTGTGGAATAACACAAGAACAACAGATTGGTATTGGGACAATTCTCTAAAAATGTCTAGACCTAGACTAGCCCTGCGTAAAAAAGGTAGCGGGACATTCGGAAACCCTGACTATAAAATGGCTTCTGTTGTTTGGAGATGGAATCATCCTAATAATCCTAAGAATCAACAAAGGGTTCATGGCTATCCTAACAAGAAACTAATGCTGGATATTAACTATCTGTTCGTAAGAGAAAAGGATAGTATTCTAGAGTTCAGCGAAACTCAAAGAAAACTCGAAGAGAAAAGAGCCGAGATTGCCGAAGAACGACGAATAGAACAAGAACGACGGCAAAGAGAACAAGAAGAAAGACAAAGAAGGTGGGAAGAAGAAAGACCTGCTAGAGAAGCAAGGGAAGCCGCTAGAAAAGAACAACAGCGAATATTAAGAGAGCAACGGGAACTAGAGGCAAAAAGACAACAGCAAATAAAACTGGCTCAAAGTGCGGAAAACTTACAAACTAAGGATGAAAATTTTGAAGAAATGTGCCACTACTACGGAGTTCAGCCATTTGGTTTAGAAACTGCTCAAAACGATTGGGAGCGAAACTTCCTAAGTAGTATTAAAACTCAGATGAGTGGAAAGAAAGAACTAACACCACCACAATTAACAACGCTTAAAAGAGTTCTAACTTCTCAACCTACCGCAAAACAATTAGCATTCCTTGATGATTTAGGTCATCCGGATATTAGTTCGATTAAGTCTAAAAATCAGGCTTCAAAAGAGATTTCTCGTCTCTTAGCAAGCCGTAAGGACTGAATACGAATGGGGTTTTATGAGGGTAATGAATAGTATTTTCCTTGCATCCGACAATAACTCATGGGTCTTTCTCTTTCATACTTGACCTGCTATTCCCCCCATTGGAGTTGATAATATGTTTAATTGGCTAAAACAGTTCTTTGTAAAAGAACATAAAGAAAAAATTCCTAAGTGCTATAAATGCGGCTTAGTGGCATCCACTATGGTATTTATGGAATTCAAAACTATGGAACTAGAACAAATAGAAGAGAGTATTCTAGTTCAACTTTGTAACCACTGTCATAAAGAATTATTTGTTCTATATGATAAAGATTACATTCCGCCACTAATAAAGGAGAAATAAAAATGGAAAAAGAAATTTATAAAATAATAACAGATGCGTATGGAACTGTCTTTCAACCTGCTGCTAGAGATGTGATAGAAGTAAGAAAGACAGCCGCTATTGAGGGTCTTGATATGGCACTTAATGGTTTCAAAGGAAACCCTAGTGCGGATAACTATAACCTACTAAAAGTTGCTATGCTGACTTATCAGTATTGGGTGCAGAAAAAGGTGATTGAATGAAAATAAAGGAAATAATACCAATAATAAATCAAAGATTATACAAAACAGAATATCTAAACTTAGATGTTTCAGTTGCAGAAAAAAGACACGAATATTGCAGAAAACAGAGCAAGAGTGGTCGTAAAGACCACTATAAAATATATGAAGAAGCGAGGAGGAAATATAAATGAAAATAAAACAAGAATTTGGAAACATAATATACAATGATGGAACAATTGCCATGAAGGTAAAATACATTTTTAAGGATGTAGTATCAATGATGCTATTCTTCAAAGATGAAATATGGACTAATAGACCCGCAAATGACGGAAATTCATGGGAAGTTAATAGAAGCGAACTAACTATAATTTGCACTACCTTTGTCAAAGCACTAGACCACTATAATGCACTAATAGAAGGTGAAGAAGAATGAAAGTAAATTGGAATGAACTATGGAAAAAATATTATCCTAAATTAAGTCCTAAAGAAGCACATGCAGAATTAATGCAAAGGTTTCCTGAATTAGCAGAGGTGAAAGAAGATGAGTAATTACCCCGATAATATGTGTTGGGCATCATTAGATGACCATTTAGACCCGCAATTAGATTGTGGGTGTTATTCAAGTGATGATTGTGACTGCTATTTAGAATGCGGTTGTTATGTAGAAGAATGCGAGTGTGAGGAAGAATGAATATATTTGCATTATCAAGATGCCCCATTGAATCAGCGAGACAAATGATAGACAAACACATAGTTAAAATGCCAACGGAAACTTGCCAAATGCTACATACTAATGCACTGTTTCAAGAGTTTTCTGATATCTATGGCTACGAACCTAGTCTTGCTAGATTGAAAGAATATCATGAAGAAAGCGGCTCTATTTTAATGAAACCTGCTATGCTTAATCACCCTAGCACTATTTGGGCTAGACAAAATATCCATAACACTCTTTGGCTTTATCAACATGGTATGGCACTTTGTGAAGAATATACTTTTAGATATGGTAAAGTGCATGGAACTTATCAAAGAATGCTACAAACACCTATGGAGTTTGACGCAGATTCTAATTTAGCAACTCCCGTTCATATTGCCATGTTTGATATTTACCGATTAGATAGGAACGATTATCTACATTTAGATGACTGGGACTTTGTTATCAAAAGTTATCAGCACTATTACTTAGAAGCAAAATGGTCTTTTGCTAATTGGAAATCTAGAGATATTCCTAGTTGGTGGCCTAAAGACCACATATCAAAAAAATATGCTCCCGTTAGAGAGGCATATCAAAGAAAAATAGAAGAATACAGGAGGAAGGCACTTGAAGGATTGTGAAGTATGTGAAGGTAAAGGTTGGTATTTAAGTTCAGACCCAACCTATGAATGTGTAATAAAAGAAGAATGCTTGGATTGTAAATACCATGAAATGTATCGAGATTCAGTAACAGAAAATCTTTACAAATTATTTAGGGATGTTAGTCCCGTTAAGGTTGCTATTCTTTTAGCAGAATTCATTGTTAATTCTGTTGATGCTAACCCAAAAGATAAACTAGATAGGTTAGATGAAATAGTCATGTCTAAGAACACTAGAGGAGTAATGCTTCTAGGTCAAGGATATGCAAATGCTCTAAAGGAGGAAATATAATGGAAGTAGAATATAGAATAATAAACTCGGCAGAAATGCCACCGATAATAATAAGCCAAACTGAAAATGATAAGCCTAAAATCGTAGTCAATTCATATCATAAAATATGGATTAGTCTATACCGTAAAACAATATCCGGTATAGTTCACAGCCTACAAGATAAGATGGATGAACTTTTGACATCCTTCTTAGTAGAACAAAGAGAGTTTGAAAAAGATGACCAAGATTTTATGAATAATTCAGCAGGTGATTTAGAATGATAAAGAATATTTTGAAGATAACAGGCGACATATTGAGTGTTTGCTTGGTATGGGGATTAGCCCTACTATTGCTACCCCTCATATTGATTATTGCCCCATTCAGCCTTTTGGCCTGAATAGTTTAAATAGTGGAGAGAAAGAAAGAAAAATACAGGAGATGAAAATATGATTAAGTTAAGAATAATGAATGATACAGGACACACGGATTTAATGTTAGAAGCAAGTAGCGTGATTGAGCAAATAGAAACTCACCCGACCCATTGGTGTTTTATTGATGGAGAAATGGTATCGAGAGAGGATATTGCAGAGATTAACTGGGAAACTGTTGAGACAGTAGACCTAGTAAATGCTATCGTTGGAGGAAGCCTTTGAATTAGACTATTCGTTCTTTCCCCTTAGAGGGGTAGACTCATATTGGGGCTTGAGTCTACCCCTCACAAAACGATAGGTTTATGTTCCTTATCCTATACAAAACAAAACATGAATGATGAGCAGGTTGTTGCTGAATCTTTCAAGGAACTGAAAAAAATGCTACATACAGACAGGCTATCACAAAATGATGTTGATAGAGGTTTGAGAATAATAACAACTCTAGAAAAGTTGTTTAAACTACAGGAGGCTAGATAGTGCCTAGCCTTGTTAAAAAATATAATGAAGCACTAGACATAATGCTCTTTATCTTGAAAGACTTTTCGAGTGAGAGCATTCTTACTATGAAAAATTCAATAAAAGTAATTGAAGAGTTTCATGACATATTCGATACGGATGCTAGTAAAATATCAACGCTATATTATGATTTTTGTAGACTTGATGAACTATATGAAATTGAAGAAGCGGTTGAAATTGGTTTTAAAAAATTTTTAATTAAAAACATAAAGGAAACTAAAAGCATGCTAGACTACCATAACCACAATTGTAAAACTAGTTGTATAATTTGTAAAACAAGAAAAAAAATGGAAGGTGAATTATTTGAAAGAAAAAGACCCGAAATACCAAAAAAGCACAAGAAATAAAAAAATAGCAACAAGGTGTAGAGTTTGTGGTGGCCAACTTACTAACATAATAGAAATAGAAAATGAGTGTCACATAATCTGTGACAAAGATAATAAAAATGTATATATGATGTGATAATATGAATGAAGAAAAAGAATACAAAATAGAAGTAAATATACCCACGCCTGACGACCAACAAGGAACTTATGGTAAATTTACTATTACTTGGGAAGGCCGTCCCTATGTATGGAATCCTACCGTATTAAATATTAGAAATGGTGCAAAAGACCCTATCTTTGAATCGCTTAGAAGATATTTTAAAACTCAACTAGCCAATCTAAAGTATAAAAAAGAAATGTATTTTAGTATAGGTAGTGTTCCTATTCTATTAGAATATTCGTCTAGATACTACATGAACGGTAAAGCGGTTAGTTTCAACCATATGCTTAGTGTTCTTTCTAGAGTGGCAATAAAGTCTGTTTGGACTGATGATAAATTACAATTACAAAGAACCCTACTTAAGACTCTAAATGTATCAGAAGACATTAGATATGTTTTAGAAAACAGAATGCCATATAATTTTTACAAAGACTTTGATAAAGTAGAAGTTAGGTTGAATGTTCAACAAATAGGCTCTGATGAATATGCCGTAGAAGTTAGTGATGGAATTTGGGGAACTATGAAAGGCAAAGATATTAACTCCTTTTGTTCCTTTTTCTTACATGGTAAAAAAACAGGAAAGTGGAAATTCTGTTCACCTAATAGATTATTCGTAGAAACTGTTGGCCGTAAACCAACTCCTTCCGAAATAGAATTGATGATTCCTTTCTTAGAGCAAAATAGGACTGCTGATTTGATTGAGAAGAGAGCGCAAGAATTGGTTCAAGATATGGTAAAACAATTCTCTAATAGAATTACCCTCATCTACAAAGAGTCTGGAAAATTAGACGGCATGGTGGTTAGAGGAAAGGGCTATGATTGGTTTATTAGAGATAATGGAAGCAAAAGCGGAACACAAAGAGTCTCTACCTATGTCTTAGGTTCTAAGACAGAAGTTCAATATGATGACGATGATGATGATGTTGGAGTAGAAATAAAATCTAATGATTGGAAAGGGCCAATTTGTATAGATAATATGTCTAATAGTGCCCCATTAGGCGACCAAATGTGTGCTAGGGCGTTTGCCGCATTAAATGATATTATGATGATGAAAAGAGTAAGCACCATTCAAGGCTACATTAGAGATATTGAGCCTAATACAGTTAGATTAGACGATTTTGTTTTTAAGCAGGAGAGATTAGATGACAAGAAATTACACTTATACTTGTGAAGAGTGTTCTAGTAAATCGGTTTCATTCAATGAAAGGTTAGGAGAAATGGTCTGCGATGACTGTGGACTAGTGATTATAACTGATATGTTTGAAGAAACTGTGCTACCCGTAGATAAATCGGGCAACACTATTTACTCACCCGATAAAGGAAAATTAGGCTCTGTTATCAAAGGAAAAATTGGAAAAGTTGCACCCCATCACATAAAAAGCGGATATTCTATTTATATACAAAAAGGCCTATCTTTTTGTAAAATACTACTAGCCAATTTTACCTCTAGCAAAGCAATAAGAGATAGGTGTGAAGAAGTGTATCTAACGCTTTATCGCAAAGATATAATTAATAGGTCATCCTACGAAGATAGAGCATGTGCGATAGTTTACTATTGTTTGTTAGAGAATAATACTCCGGTGAAATATGCCGATATTTGTTCTATTGAATTTCAAAGTGATAAATCTAAGGTAATTAAACTAGTTAAGAAGATTAAAAAGGCCTTTGGCAAGGTAACTAAACCTATAGATTATACTTACGAAATAGAAAGAGTAGCGGTTCAAATTCTGGATAATTTAGTATTTATCCAACAATGTATAACTACACATAACTATTTTCAACAGATAATAGAAGAAAGTGAATTCAATATTCCTACTACCTATCCTGTAGCAATTGCTTGGATAGCCGCCAATGTTAATTGTAGAACTGATATAAGTGCTAGTAAGATAAGTAGGAATTGTAGTGTATCTAGGTGGTCTATTAGAAACACAACTAATAGACTATTAGAATTAATAGGAAAAGAAGAAATAAAACAAATAAGAGGAAAGG
>TARA_R100000231_G_scaffold865_1_pt1 | contig 16070 bp, 27 predicted proteins | sample TARA_R100000231 | Tara Oceans TARA_R100000231 (sample SAMEA2620565) | marine metagenome | biome: marine biome (ENVO:00000447); feature: surface water layer (ENVO:00002042); material: "saline water (ENVO:00002010), including plankton (ENVO:xxxxxxxx)" | depth 5 m | reverse complement strand
AAAAAAGTAGTGGAGAACTCCTTTGATTGGACTGCGTTGCGTGACGCTATAACGATTAATACAACTAGCGGCACAAGTGAGTATTCGATTACAGGCAGCGGTGACTTGGCTGTAATAAAAGATGTAATGAATACAACATCCCAAAAGTTTATGTATCAGCGCAGTAAATCGTATTTCAATAATGTTTACTACAACACAGCAGTGGTTGCGGGTTCGCCAGATTATTTTACTTTTATTGGCACAGATACCAACAAAGACTTAAAAATAAAGCTCTATCCTGAGCCAAATGCTGTATTTGCTTTGAGATTTGACGTAGTTGTGCCGCAAGCAGATCTTACCGCAGACTCAGATGTATTGTTGATTCCAAGCAATCCAGTGATTCAACTGGCGTATGGTATGGCATTACGGGAGCGCGGAGAAACAGGTGGGCAATCCGCAGCAGAACAATTTGCCGTTGCGTCTACAGCCTTGTCAGATGCAATTGCTTTCGACGCAAATCGTTATCCTGCGGAGCTTACGTTTCAGGTGAACTAATGGCGCAGAGACTACAAAGCATCACAATTACGGCTCCAGGCTTTGCGGGTATAAACACGCAAGACGCGCCGTTGGCCCAAGATCCTACCTTTGCGTCAGTTGCAGACAACTGCATTATTGACAAAGAGGGTCGCATTGCTGCTCGTAAAGGCTATGAGATGGTCTCATCAAATGGCAGCAGTGTATTAGGTTCTTCCGCTGGTATTGAGGCTGTACACCAGTTCCGCGATGAAGCAGGAAATACTAAGGTATTTACAGCAGGTAATAACAAGATATTTACTGGGACATCTACGCTGGCAGATGCTACCCCAGGTTCGTATACAGTATCAGCAAACAATTGGAAGATCGTTAACTTTAACAGTAAGGCGTACTTTTTTCAGAGAGGCCATGAGCCGTTAGTTTATTCAAACAGTGCAGGTGCTGTGCAAAAGATGTCAGCTCACAGTGGTGCATCTGGTACACCGCCACAAGCCAATGAGGTATTAGCTGCATTTGGTCGTTTGTTTGTTGCTGACTTTGCTACAGACAAATCAACAGTATTTTTTAGCGATGTCCTTGATGGCACAGATTGGAACTCTGGCTCTGCGGGATCAATAGATATATCTAATTTTTGGCCGAATGGCTACGATGAAATAGTGGCCCTTGCTGCACATAACGACTTTTTAGTGATCTTTGGGCAGGATTCTATCTTGCTCTACTCTGGCGCAGAGTCTCCTGCTTCAATGACGTTAGCTGACACCATATCTAACATTGGTTGTGTATCGCGTGATTGCGTTGTATCGACAGGTAAAGACCTGTTGTTCCTTGATAGATCAGGAATGCGAAGCATTGCAAGAACAATACAGGAAAAGTCCTCACCAATTGGTGACATATCAAAAAATGTAAACAGCGACATAAAATCTCTAATTGCCTCTGAAACCGGCAACATCAAGACACTGTATAGCGCAAAAGAAGCATTTGTTTTAGTTAACTTTCCTGCATTACAGCAGGTTTTTGTGTTTGATACGAGATTTCCTCTACAAGATGGGTCGCACAGGGCAACTACATGGACAGCCATTGCGCCTTTGAGTTTTACAAATCTAGCAGATGATACGATTTACTTAGGTGTTTCCACAGGTCTTGCACAATATGCAGGGTATGACGATAACAATGGAGCGTATCAATTAAGTTACTTTTCACACCCGTTAGCGTTTGGTGATAGTTCTGTTCTTAAATTTTTAAAAAAGGTAAATCTTACAACCTTTGATGGAGCGGAAGCACCCGTGGTTTTGAACTGGTCTTATGATTACTCAAATGCTTACAAAAAACAGGTGTATACGCTGCCAGCCAACAATGCAGCGCAATACAATATATCGGAATACAACACCACCGCAGAATATTCGGGATCTTTGAATTTGATAAACAGACAAAAAATAAATACGTCTGGATCTGGAGCTGTGGTGTCTGTTGGGGTAGAAAGCACTGTAAATGGTAAATCTATTGCGATACAGCAATTAAATATTCACGCACTTTTAGGAAGGATTGTCTGATGACTGATTACACAAAAACCACAAATTTTGCGGCTAAAGACGCTCTTGTATCTGGTAACGCTGCCAAGGTGGTCAAGGGTACTGAAGTCAACACAGAGTTTGACAACATAGCTACAGCAGTTGCGACGAAAGCTAATCTTGCTGGGCCAACATTTACCGGCACAACAACTGCGGCAAACCTTACGGTATCAACGACATTTACCGCTACCCTTGATGGAGGGACGTACTAATGCCACACATTTTAGGTTTAGAGCATAGCCTCGGTGGTGTTGCAAACCAAGCACTGGGCGCGTTTGGTCTAGGATCTGGGGGTGAAGGATTTTTTGGTAGTCCAGGCGCAGGTTTGATTGGCGCATTGGGTCAAAGTGTACTGACAAATCGCGGAATCGATGACATTGATCAAGCAAGACGGACAGCCTTAACAGGGCTTACGGGCCAACCTAGTCTGCCAGATTACGAGGGTGGGCTAATTGGCGAGGTTGAGAGGCAGTCTCAATTTAGGCCATTTACTGTAACTGGTACAAATGTGTTTGGACAGCCTTCTGCTGCAACAATTTCCAGAGAAGGAACAGAGCTTGCTCTAAGTCCACAAGAAGCAGATATACAACGCGCTTTGACAGGGTTCGGGCAAGGCGCGTTTGACTTTTTAAATGATCCTGCTGCAAGAGAGCAGGAACAGAGTGCATTGATCGGAATGCTGACTCAAGATTCAGGTCAAAGGGCAAGTAGAGAGGCAGATATATTTGCCAGACTTGAGGCTGCACAAGAACCGGCGAGAGAACGAGCAAGATTGCAGCTTGAGGAACGCTTGTTAGGTCAGGGTCGAACCGGTGTCAGAACAGCCGCTTACGGCGGTACGCCAGAGCAACTCGCACTTAATCAGGCCATTGAAGAACAGAGAGCCAGATCAGCCGTATCTGCTATGGAACAAGCCAGAGCAGAGCAAGCCTTACAGTCTGGACAGACACTACAGGGTTTACAAGAGTTTAGGGGCCGTATGGGCTTACTAGGTCAACTTGGACTGTCTGCAATACCAACGGCGTTTGTACCGCAGCAAGAGCTTTTGAGGACGCTGACACCACAATTACAGGCAACAAGACTTGCGACAGATCTTGAACGCACTGGTTTGGGTCTGGGTGCTGCCCTCGGAGAGGCCGGTATTGAGGCGGAATTGGGTTTTGCCGGTTTGCAAAACGCTTTGAGACAGCAGCAATATCAAGGATTGTTTGATTTGTTAGCGGCTGAAAGGCAAGGTCAGTCGTCTAGAAATACGACCACCACAGCCAGCAGTGGGTCTGGTGGCGGTAACTTCTTTGAAAATTTAGTGAATTACTATCTTGACCCTCAAGGATCACCAGGATAATTGCAAGGATATCTACAATGCCGATCAATATACAATCTTTATTCAGTGACCTGATTGAGACTCCAAGACAGGCACAACAAAGACAATTGCAAGAGGGGTTGCTAAGAGCGCAGCAGGTTACGTCTGGGTTGCGGGGATTAGCTGCGACTCAAGCACCGTTAGCGGGCGTTTTGGCTCAAAACATCGGCCAGAGACAAGAGGCTCTAAGGCAAAATCTTGGTGGTATGCTGGGTTTAGATGTGCGGACTCAATCGGAAAAACTGTCTGACATAATAAAAGGGGCCGACCCCTCCTCGCCAAGCGGATTAATAAATCTTTCAAAAGCGATTGAAGACATTGCACCAACGCAAGCGTTGGGATTGCGGCAGATGGCTGTGGAGGAGCAGAGAATACTTGATGACCGCGCGATTGCTGCGGAAGAAAGGGAACGGATAGCAAAAAATCAAGAGCGTGAATTATCTCAGACAGACCGAAGAATAAATATCCAACAAGGAAACCTTGACCAAGTTCTTGCTGCATTTGACCAAAGTCTTGTCGATAAAGCATTTACACAAGATTTACAAACAAAAAACTATAATTTATCAGTCCAGAGAGCGGAACTTGCTGAAAGACAATATAACCAAGCACAGACACGATTATTGGCGGGAGATAGAGCCGCACAGAAAGATTATTTACAGCAATATGAGACCGAAGAGCAACTTATGTACAAGGCTTCAAATTTAGCAGATACGTTTGGTAGTGAGGTTGTTCAGTCACGTTTTAATGCGGGTATACCTGGAGCAACGCAAAGAGCATTGAACAGGCTGCTTACTGGTGGTGACGAGAGTTTACTCACTTACACGGAACTTACCAAGCTCAAGAATCAAGCTGCCTTGGGCAATCTACCTAAAGGTGCAGCCTCTGATCGGGATGTCGCACTAGTATTAGAGGGTGAGATAACTGAGCTTGCTAAACCTGCTGATATTGAACGATATCTACGAGGAGTGGCGAAATTAGCCGCAATTAACGCTGAAAAACAATTTCAAAAAATAGATTATTTGTCCGTTGCGGGAGGCAATTTTGCGGGTTACTTAACCGAGATGAAGAAGTTTGAAAATGGCGAACCGAACAAATTGTATGAGTTTTCAGAAAATGAGACTTACGAAGATTACATAAAACAAAAATACAATGTCGAATGGGATATTCCGACGGAACAAGAACTGATGATGCAAAATGACGCTGAAAAAAATCAAGACCTTCTAGATACTATATACGCAGATGGTGACGACTAATGTCAGAAAGTTTATTGCAAGTTGTAAGGTCTTTAGACAGAGATCAAATACAACAACTTATACCTCGCAGTGACCTAGAAGCAATTGCAGAGGGCAGGGACTCAGAGGTATCTAGGGCAAGCCTACAAGCAATTAGAGGTTTGCAGACAAGCCTAGGTGCAGGAGAGTTTATTGACGTAGGAACATCAGTTGCGGGGGCCTTAGCGGGTGCATCATATGGAGCAGCGGCTGGCCCGATTGGAGCAGCGGTAGGAGGTTTAGTTGGCGGTGCTGCTGGGGCGTTCGGTGGAGAAATCATTGAAGATCTATTAGCAGGTCGCGAGATACAAGCGGGATTAGAAAGAGGGGGCGCGGCCAGAGAGGCTGTAAACTCTGCGTTATGGGACACAGCTTTTCTTGGTGCAGGGAAGATTGTGCGCGGTATCGGTAGAGCTTTAGATATCGATGCAGGAAGGCTCCTTGGGATTGTAAGAGCGCAAGACAAAGCACCTGATGTGACAAAAATAGCTGACGACTTTGATGAAGAGTCAGTGGCGGGTTTACAACAAATAAATAATTACTTGATAAGTAAAGGTGGTGGATTGACCGGATTTCAAACAGGTCAAGAAACGGCGATAGGTCGATTTATTGAGGGGATTGCAAATATCGGTACTTTATCCTCTGGTATGTTGGCAAAACGAAATGAGACAAACGCAAAGATCTTAGACGATTTTTCCAAGAAATACATAGATGATATGGCTGTGTCTTTAGAAGATATGGGTCAGGTGGTATCAGATGTTAGTGAAGCGGGCGTAAGGGCTACCCGTAGTGCATATGAAAGGACACTAGAAGGAATCGCCGCAGATGCCGGTAATAAAACAGTTTCTACCTCGAATATAGCCAAAGCAATAAAAGCTATATCCGCCGATACGCAGACAATGATTGAAAGCACGATGTCCAAGCAAGCTGCGAAAGTTTTGCGAGATCGAGCGAATGTGTTAACTCAAACGTCACCAATTGTGGACACAAGTGGGCAAGCATTTACAAGGGCAAAAACATCAGATGTAGGCTCATTGATAGAGTATCAGAAAAAACTTACAAGAATCACCAATGATGCGAGGCCATCTCCAACAAATCCTGGTAGTGACAGTGTTTATCGAGAACTTACGACAGCAGAGAAAAAAGTAAAAGACGCGATACAACAAACATTAAATGATATTGAGCCTTCAATAGGTCAAAGATACACGGAGGCGAATCGGGCGTATGGGGAAGCCTTAAACACTTTACGGCCCAGTCTTATTTCTAATAAATTTGCTAACGCTGCGAACAAAGAGGCATATACACAACTGGGCAAGGTTGTCCTAGGAAAACGCGCTGAAGACATCAGGACACTGATGGGAAGCATTGATACGGCGTTTGCACAAATTGGTAGACCAAAAGGCGCAGTAGATACACAAGAGCTTGTCAGATCCGCAGAAGAAGCAAAAAAATTAATCAGACGTTCCTATCTTTCAGAAATCATGAAAGGAGAGGGGAATGTTTTGAAAAACGAAACCTTAGGTAAACTTGCAAATCGATTTAAGTCCAAAACAGAGAATCAAGTCGCGAAAGAGATTTTTGGTGAAGAGTTTGGACAATTCAAGTTTATGATAGGGGCTTTAGAAAAAATTACACAATCTGCCTCGCCAGAATTTATGGCGTTATCAATAAGAGGAAGAGAGCTTTCACAATTATCGAACCTAGGGCAAGGAGCGATTGGAGTTGGTCTAGCATCAACTGGCGGGTTTTTAGGCGCATTAGCTATATTTGGAGTACCTGCCGTTCTCGCAAGGATCTCACTCAGTAAAACCGCTTCACAGCGGATGCTTAGATTGGCAAATGACCTTGGAAAAAACCCAGACCGACCGCCAGAGATTATCGCAGCCCAAGTTGCTAAGGTGTTAGACGCTTTACCTGAAGATGACCGTAATTTTATATCCGGTCTTGGTTTGTAGTTAATATTCGACAATTTCTAACAAACCGACTTCACCCTGCTCACGCAGAGCCTTCAGTCGCTTGTGTTCTTCTCGATAGTGTTTGGCTACGCCCTTTAGGTCTTTATTAATGGACTTAGCCAAACCAATATCGTTACGCTTCTCTCGTAAGATCTCCATCATGCCCTCACCTACCTTGTCTACCATCCATCTGTGGAAGTCATCAGGGTTAGAACCTAGCCTCTGGTGACACCCGTAGCAGTGGGCAAAAGCATTGTCAGGACAGAATCTCAGGGATTTAGCCCTTCTGCCAAAGTAGTGAGAGCAGTGTAAACCCATACTGCCCTCTTCATACTTGTTACCGCAGCACTCACAAGTCCAATCAGCAGCTTCTCTGATGCATTTGGAGAACCAGGTATCAGCAGGTGTTATCTTGACGTTTGGCATACCTTGGCAACCTTTGCACAGGCAGAGCAAGACAAAGATTGCTCTGTTCGGTGGGCTTTGTATGCTTCTGCGCTACTTATTACTTTGTAGTAACCACAATCGCATCGACAAACCCATCTCAATTTTGGTATAGGTCTCTCTGCCCCAGACTTGTATCTTAATACTTGCCCACAGCAATGACAGTATGATCGACCTTGTTGTTTGTACCTTTCAAACCTTATTGAGTCAGCTATCGTTTCATCGTGATTAGGCAAATAAACACCTAAAACCGTGAGTTTGCCAAAAGTAAAACCAGAGTGAATGATACGGTTGAAAAGGTCTTCCCTTTTTGCTGGAGGGTGATAACTGACCCAGGTTTCATACGGATAGTGTTTGATGAAAGTATAGCTTTCCTTATGGTGATCCCCTTCATCGAACTCATGAATAAACTCAGGCTGTGCGGAATGCAGCATTAAAGAAGCCTGTTTGTTCACCCCTTTACGTCTTGGCTCCTCACTTAACTTCATATGTAATGTTTTACGCTGTTTCATAATTTATCCGTAAGGTGACTTGTAGCCAGTCTCTGGTGAGGCATTGCCATTAGTTAGCGGGGCTTCATCTGTCAGTTGTTCATCAAGGTAGTATGCAAGGACTTTTGCTAGTGTTTGGGCGTTTGACAGCCGTAGACCAGTGGCCTTACAGGCTTTTGTCTTGGCCTTTTCAAAGTCTGCCTTGACCTCTGGGTTTGATGCTAGGTTAAAACTAAGCGTTAGATTTGCCATTTAAGAGGCTCCTGTTTCTCATGTGGGCTTGTTTGATCTCGGATTTGCTCTGTCCGTAGTACTCCACCGCATGGTGGGCTTTGATGAGTTCATTGCAGATCCATTTGCGTCCTGACTTGATGTCACCCAGATACCTTCCGTACTTCCCCTTTTTGGTGGTCTTGAGTACGACCTCTGATCCGACAGGCGCGAAAGATTGGACGAATGATTTTGCAAGTAATCCGTATTTTTTCTCCTCCATATCTCTTGTGCGAGACTCTGGGGTATCCACGCCAACAAGGCGTATACGCTGACCGTGAAGCCAACAATCAAAACCGAGATCAATATCAACATCGACTGTATCTCCATCAATCCATTTAAGAATTATGCTTTTGTATTCATGCATTGTTCTTGCCTGTAAGGGAGTTAGGAAAAGATTCCGTTAAGCATCATCATCAGCATCAACAGAAACAGTATGGTTGTAGCCGCTGCGTAAAGTGTTTCTTTTACAGTATTCATAGGTCATCCTTTATTTGGTCTAGTTTGTCTTTGATTTCCTCTAGTTGGTCTTTCAATTCATCGACAATGTCGGATAGCTTGGCAAGATGCCGCGCCACTTCCATTAACTCTTCTGCCTCTTCTTCATCCATCTCAAAATTTATTCTCATTGGTTTTGGCTTCCGCTATATTCTAAATAATCGCCCTGTGCTTCTAACAGTAGCCCCTCTTCTGCAAAGAACGACTGCATCCAATCCAAGAAGAAAGTCATTTCTCCCTTTGTCCAGTTCCCACTAGATGTGAGATCTGTCTTACGCTGCTTGGTCTGAGGGTTTATCAAGGTCTGAACCAAGAAGCTCTGCTTGGTGTCGCTGTAACAACGCATCTTGCAGTAGCGTTTCATGCTCTCTAGCTCGATGTCCGATACTTTGCTCTTGAAAGTAAACTTCGCAGCTTCGCGTAGCCAGATATGAAACAGGGCGTTCTGTGACAGACCGCGCAGCGAAAACACCTTACAGTCCATCCCTTCACTTGAAAACGCTATCGACACCTGCCCCTCCTTCTGCAACACACGCGCAGCAGAGCGGAATACAGTTCTGAGGTCATCTTCGTTATATACCGCGTGAGTCTCCATTGACTACCCCCACTGTTCAGCCATTGCGTGGGCGATGCCAGGGTATGTCGTGCTTCTTAACTTCCATCTATCCTCGCTTGGTGGCATATGGTAAACCTCGGCTTTGATATCCTCTTTCGCAATCACCTCAGTCTGATTAAGAAAAAAATCATGCTGATAACTACTTGTAGGCTTCAATGGATAAAGTCCTCTAGTCCAAAAGCAAGTTCTCTTGGTGGCAGCATCACCAAAATCATACGGTTGGCAGCTAAAGTCTGGCCCTCTACCGACAATATCAAGCGCGTACTTGTGCATGATCGGGTTTTCTACAGCAACTTTGGGTGAATTAGCATTCAGGCAGTTCAGGAAAAACTGTGCGGCAATTCGCATCTCATCCCAGAGATTGCGTTCATGTAGCCACCTTACCCCAGAATTGCAAAGTCTGGTGCATGGTGGATGCGCGATCACTAAGTCCCATGAATAGCCGAGTATCATGTTTACATCACCGTGGATATGTGGCCCCTCTGTCTCGGTGGGCAAAAGGTCACAACTAAAAGCGTCATGACCCTTTGCGATGAATGCATCTCGTACTGCTCCAGAGTATTCACAAGCCACCAGAACTCGCATGACGCGATCTAATCAGAAAGGTATGTCATCATCAAAGTCATCAAACTCAGCCGGTGGCGAACTTGCTGCCATATCCTGCTGAGTAGGCTCTACGGTCTCAGGGCTATAAACAAGCTCAATTGTTACCGCGACCACCTGAGTTTTCCACACCTTATGCTTCTGACCGTCACCAAAGTCCTTGTCGTAGCTGGAGTTCTGTAGACGGCCCTCGACATAAAGCCTAGAGCCTTTGTGAACATACTTGGATAGGAAGTTGTCCACAACCGCCCCGAACGCTACGCAGTCGTGATAAGTCGCTACGTCCTTGAAGTTGGTAGCCAGAGAGAAGTTAGCTACGGATACGCCGCCCGATGATTGTCTGATACTAGGGTCTTTTACGACCGTACCGACTATGATTGCTTTGTTTACGCCTTTCATGTATTCACTCCATCCCATTGGAATTTATTCACGCCCTCTTCAATTAGCAGGACGGCCTCTTGTAGATTTGTAACTAGCTCATTAATCAGGTCATCATCCCTGTAGGTTCGGATCATAAATGGACGCATTTTTGGGTGGTAAGACATGAAGTCCCAAAAGCCCCTGCCCGTCACAAACATACAGCCCTGCACCTGTAGCAGATACTTGGAAGGCAGCTTACCTGCTCTTAGGTATTCAACGTGCGTACCCTGTAACGGGCATTTGATCTCAAGCCCACCAATCAGACCGTCCTGCTCCTTGTCAATGAGGCCATCAGGACTGCATCCGACTTCCATATTTGGATGCTTGATGAAGTCCACCTGCCTTACGTCCACCTCTTCAATAAGCTGATACATTGCTCTGGCTTCATCCTCCAGGCTAGTGCCGCGCTCCATTGGTTCAGTGGTCTTGACGTAGGTAGGATCTCCAGTGAGCCTCTCTGCGATCAGGGCGTTCACATAGCTGTTGAAGGACGTACTACGCTTGCCCGCAGTAGTGACTACCTTGGCAAAGTTTGACGCGCTGGGAATCCCTAGACGCGCTCTCAGCCACTCCTCAGTGCCTTGACCGCCACAATTGATTTCTCTGCTCATAAGATCTCCTTTTGAAAAATCTGTTTCAGTTTTCTAAAAATGTCTAGCTCTCTACTCAAAGCAATGCTGCTGACCTCGGACAGATCTTTATCGTCCAGATCATTATGCAGATCGTTGTAAGCCACATAAATTAGACTGTAGAGGGCTTCATACTCAGCCCCCTCAATGACAAACTCCTTGTTTGATTGATTTGTCACCGTGATAAAGGGTATCTCCCTTGTAATTTTAGACATCCAACACCCCCTGACCTTTATATTTGGTGGATCTCATAACTCGACATCTGTCACGTTTGTCACCTTGATAAAAGATATCGCCCTGATCCTCTAGCTGTGCCGGTCTGGCAGTGATACTGCTATAAGGCAGATGCGGGTACATGGTGCGAATCTCTTTAGTGGTGATGCCGCGAATACCGGCTTTTACGACCTCATCATGAACCAAGGCAAGCATTTTGCCGCTCGATACCTCATTGGCTGCGTCTTTACTGGTTTGCGGCGAGTCTTTACGCGCTAGTTTGTAGGCAGGTGTATCGTCATAGTCCTTATAAATGCTCATGAGTCACCGCCCTGCTTCTCTAGCTTCTTGTTCAGCATTGCTAGGGCTGTCTCGTACTGATCTGAAGGCAATTGATCTAGTTTCTTAATCTGGAACGCCTGACAGAATTTGGACTCCTGGGTCTTGGTTTTGACCATCAGGTCCACGATCTCTCTGGCCTGATCAGGGCTGATCAACTGGACCTTCTGTCGCGGGACGCCCTCACCCTGATAGATGTAGAACCCTAGCCCAAACATTGCCATATTCTTAGTGAAGCACCTCATACGGGCATTAGATATATCATCGCATCCAGGGTTTGGTATGGATTCATTCCTGTCATCAGTGACAGCCAACCACATCGGGCGGGTTATGCCATTAATTTCTAATTCGGTGTTAACGGTGACAGAGCCATCACTATGCACAACGTCCGGTAGCTGCCTAAATACCGCGCTGGGGTAATGCTTCATCAGGGTATCCCAAGCAAAATTCCACGGTAGGTAGTCAAAACGCCCTTTTTTCTCTTTGTGTTTATTAACATCGATAGCAGAGAGGGTTTCCCATATTGCTTTTGCTTCACTCATCGTCAGTGTCCCTCAGTTCTTCCGTATGAATAGCGATCTCTCGCGCAGTACCAGTGCCAATATCTTCAATAAACTGGTTTATTACCGCTCTCATAGCCTCGTCGTGGATGGCAGATTGGGGGTTGCGGATAAAATCAACCAAGGCTCTCGCCTCTCTGTTCTCAATGACAATATAACTGGTCTTTCTGATGCTCATAATTACTCTCCTTCACTCTTATCTAAGGTATGCAGCTTAAACTCTGCTGGAGTACTATCCCCAACCTCGCTGATAAAGTTGTCCACAACAGATCTGACAAACGGCTCTGAGGACGCTGTGTGCGGGTTGCGTATAAATTGCATCAAGGCGACCGCCTCATCGTCTACCAATCGCAGCATTCGTGTAGTTATCATAATCAATCTCCTTTTTTGGATCTGTAATCGTCAAGGTAGGTTAATTCTTCGTGATAGCTTTTCAGGGCAGCTTCAGCCTTTAGGTACTCTTCTCCTAAATACTCTTCAGCAAACTCTAAAACGTCCTGCGCTCTGTCAATCAAAAGCTCATGTAGATACTTGCTAAACTTCTCTTCAGGATACTTGTCAACCATCTCCATCATGTAATCGACAGCCTCAAGAGCGTCACCATTGATTGACATGGCGTTGAAGTAGAACTCCTGCCGGTCAGGCCCAGTACGGAATGCCTTTAAGACTTCTTCTAAGACATGGAGAGGAGCCTGTTTTACACCTATATCAGGGTCGTAGATATCAGGAAGGTTATCCTGCATGACCTGTTCAAGGGTTTTAGGCGGTAGTGGTGGGAAATAGAAAGGATCGTCGTCTGACATGAATTATCTCCTGTTGAATAAACTTAACGTGCAAGCGGATTATGATTAGAAGTTGTCCACTTGTAAAGCATTAACGTAGTTTTAAATAAATACTTTAATATTATTATCTACAGGCAATAGCAGGTCTTTGATACCGTAGGGACACCCCGCTATCAACACAGCCCTAAATTGTTGCCAGTGACTACAGTATTGCGCCTCCTGATCGTCGTCCTAACAGCTCAGGCAAGCTCCCCCTAGTGTCCATAACAGCGTTTGTAGGCAGCTATTACCCTGCCTCGGTTGGTATCTTCCCGCCGTAGTCACAGATTTCAGCTTCGCAGCATTAGATTTGGTAACGTCGAATCCGTGAAAACCCGACCGGCAGGTGACGCGATTGAACGTCATTGAACGTAGTAGCACATATGGGACAGTATGAGATATACTTGCGGAACCGACTCGATAGCCGATAACCAGAGATCTCGGCTGTCTAATGCGCTGCTAACGCAAGCCGGTAGCTAGATACTATCCAATAGCTGTGGGCGTGTCTAGCGACTAGGTTTCTCCCCTTCCCTAGTCAGTACCTAGGGGCTTCGGCCCCTTGGGTACACTCTCCCCTGTACCAATCCCCCACCATGTAACCAGGCAGTAGCATTCTGTCCTATAGCTTCCTGCGCCGATGTAAAAGGAAATCCTCCCGCACGAGAGGAAATCCATTTTCGGACAAAAAACTATAATTTCTGTCCGTTACATCGATAGCGAAATGTGATAGGCACTCCTACCGGACAAAACTATGGACTGTTGTCCGTTTGCACAGTTGTCACAGTATTCACAGTTAGACCGTTTAATTGGCGATTTCATGCGAAAATCACATATTTCGAAGTGAAATTTACATAATCAAGCCCCTCAGAGCGCGTATGAGAAACGATCTCGCGCAAGTAATACCTAGGCAAGGGGCAAAAAAAAGCCCCTGTAAAGGGGCTTAAAATGAATCGAACTAAAGAATCCCGCGCCGTTTGAGTTCATCTGTGGCGTAGTGATAAGTATCCCAGTATTCACCGCATTTCGGATTGTTGATTGTCTCACCGGCTATTGCGGCAGATCTACTATCCGACCGGATGTATTCGAGACTATCAACGGATAACGTGCGAAAGCGGGCAATCGTTTCAGAATGCCAGTTCGGATTTACTGGCCGGCTGTAATATGCATAGTTCATGAATAAACTCCCAAAATGTCAAAAATAACCCACAAGAGAAACGCGCCGTAAAATACGAACAGGATAAACTCGCGCCAGTTTCTCGTTCCGGTGGCAATATAAACCACCCTGCAAACTACTGATTTAATTAGATTCATGCTAAAATATTCCCCTTTGTTGTTCTTTAAAAATTCGTAATCATGCCGCGATATTCAACGCGGTTATCCGGTTTGTATCGACTATGAAAACGTGATCAAGCGGATCAATCCCCTGCCCCCGTGCCGGCTTATACTTTAGTCCAATGATTGCGCCGGTATGCTTTAGGTTTTTAATGTCTGAATTGTCGCCATTGACTACGGGCCGGCCCATAAACTGATCAGGCATTGGGCCATAAAAAACAACAGATATCGGTACGTTTGTCTTAAATGCCATATCAACTTGTTTCTGGTATTCAGGAGCGCGGGAATAGCTGAACATCAGTTCATAATTGTCTGGAGTATTTCCGAGCCGTTTTGCTAATTTGGTGTAATCATAGAAGCGAATATTGGGGAATGATTGCGGGATCTCACCATACGCAGATAATTCCCATTGTATGTCTGATAAAACATTGAGGCGCACATATGGGATCACGCCAGCCCGATTGCATACCTTCTCAAAATTGGCCAGTTCACGTTTAAGCTGCGCGATAAATGCCGCACGGTCTGATAGGAAGTAATCGGTTTTAGCTTGTCTCCCACTCACAACATTAGACATAGTCCCGCGACCGGCTGAAACTAGGCATGGTTTGGCGCAACCGGCAGCCTGGCGCATTGGGCAGAGTGTATCGTTCGGAAATAAGGATAGGCCGGCGACCCGTATTTTGATATCGCGGTTATTTTTGGCGAGCTTGGTATTACCGCCCGTTGTATCAAGTAGTTTCATAATAATAAGTCTCGATTGAATAAATTTTATTTCGGGGAAGCCCCTACCAAAAAAGCCGGCATATAGCCGGCTTATTGGGTTAATTGATTGTGTTAGTCAGAAAAGCCAATCATCCGAGTAATCCGATAACTCCATTGCTACTTCGGATCTGGCCGCCAACAGATTGTCGACGATGTAATGTTGGTTGACGTATTTTTCGGCTTCTGCACGGTCTAATTTACGCAATTTCATAACTCCGTTGATTTTACCTTCAATGCAATTATCGTCGGTTATTTCAGTGTCTTCGTATTTCAGCGCGGGGCATCCTAGTTTGCGGAATAACTCAGACCGGCGCGGATAATCATCAAACTCGTGCAAAGTATCGTGATCCCATGGTTCGCCGCAAAATTTACAATATATATCCATTATTCTGACCTCCCAGTGATAACTATTTGGCCGTAATTAAAAGACCATTGAATACCGTTCGAGAAATCGTACTTATTCATCTGTTTATTGTTTAGGTCGATAATCGGCCCCTTAAATGTTTTCGATACTTTCCGCGGCCCGTTTATATCGACCGTGAGAATAATTTGATCGGCATCATATTCGACGCGATATGGCGTATGAGTGTGAAACCCATGATCGTCTAATAGCTTGCTATTTTCGAGCCATGCTCGGACGTTGCCGCGATGGTTTCCAGCCTTTGTGAAATGAATTTTTGTGGATTCTTTTATCATTGCGTTTAATCTATCAAGTATTGGTGTGTTGCTCATAATATGTCGCTCCTTTATTTAACGTGCCATGTATAAACGCGAGAACCATGACGGATCTCATTTTTATAGTGATTGATCGTGTGATAACTGCCTAGGTAAAGATTGTCAGAAATAGACACTAGGCGCAGTCTGGGATTCAAATAGTTCAAAAGAATTTTAAGCTGCCAGATCATCTGATACCTCACTATCGTCTACGATTCCAGATTCAAGCTCAACATAACGATTCAGAGCTTCACTAAAAAACTCGTGTAATTCAGATAGGGGAATATCAGATCTGCCAGTGTCTAGCTGATAGACTTCGGCAGTCCATTGGAAAGCCAACAGAAGGTATTTAGTATTAATCATAATCAGTCCTATATAGAAGTCATAAGTATCTAACGGAAACAATGATAACAAGTAGACCATTGTATGCAAGTATATATCTTCAATTAATCGCATCTCTTTAATATAAGTTTAGGGCATAGGCAGCTATCTATCCCCATACTCTCCCAGATTCTGTTCTATCCTAGTCAGAAATAGTGTTTCAGTAATTAGTAATAGATTCTAGACACTGTATAGATTTACAGTCTGGATAAATGCACAGCTGTATAGATGTACAGGCTGTATAAATATCAGGGGGGGAGGGGGTAGGCCATGCTGTAATAATTATAGTAGCCCCCCAAACTTGCAA
>TARA_R100000231_G_scaffold138960_1_pt1 | contig 16247 bp, 14 predicted proteins | sample TARA_R100000231 | Tara Oceans TARA_R100000231 (sample SAMEA2620565) | marine metagenome | biome: marine biome (ENVO:00000447); feature: surface water layer (ENVO:00002042); material: "saline water (ENVO:00002010), including plankton (ENVO:xxxxxxxx)" | depth 5 m | reverse complement strand
ACCAAACTCTACCCCCCTAGGGGCGAGACCTGGTCGTGGACGTACGGCTGTCGTGTTTAGTGGTTGTTCGTTGTCGTTCTCACGATACGTGATTTGTTCTCGACGTGGCTGTGCTGTCACGCTCGGGTTTGTGTATTCTGTTCTAATGCTCATGTTGAATCCTCCTTGGTTTGTGGCTGTGCAGATGTAACTCGACGAAAGTTTTTATCAGTCACCTGCGCGTTAGCCGACTTCGAGCCTAGCGGAATCACCCGCTGCACTTTTTCTGGACAGTAAGTCGTCCAGACACACGGCTGCCCTTTGCTTTTACACGCCGCATCTATGCCTATATAGGGCAACGATTAACACGACTTGGGATAGAGGAGACCTGTTAAGGCTAGTCCTGGTCCGTGGGTCGATAAGTTAACCGAGTATGTAAATAACCCGCCTAGGAATCGAACCTAGGTTATGCCAATCGGGCTAGTAGGCCTTTAGGCCTGGTTTGTTAGTTTATGGTTTCGGCCTGCTTCTCTGCCTGGTCAATACGGGCTTGCATGTCTCTCGCCACTAGGCCTGCCTCGGTGTTAGCACGTGCTAGGCCTGAGATGAGCTTACGCAGGCTCCCGACTTGCTCCCGTAATGCTTTCAGGTATGGAACTCCAATATTAAGACGAGCGTCAGACAGCTTGCGCATTGCGTTGTTGTATTGTGCAGGTGTCCAACCGTTCGGGCCCTTGCCCGTTTCAAACCCTGGAACCCAGTACAGTCCGATGCCTACATGGTCATTTGTTTCAACCTCTGTTATTCCCTCGGGGATTTTCGAGTATTTGCGAACGACTACGAACCTCCCCCGCTTAGGCTGATTTTTCGGGGTTCGGTCAAGAAACCCCGCTTGGTAGTGACTAGCTTGGTCAATAACGTCCAGGGCTTTCTCGGGTTCGGCTCCGATATCCTTGACGATTGCTTCGTATTCTTTGGACAACTTTTCGATAAAATCGGCGTTGTCCTTCGTATTTAATCCTCGGGCTTGGGTTCGTGTTATTGCGTGAAGCATAGTAATATTCTCCTTGGTTCGTGGCCGGTTAATTCCGATACACGACACTAATGCAGATTATATGCCAATTGATTAGCATTCATATTCCTACCGTGTTTCTACCTTATGCCTACCATAAATGGGCAGTGTGCACCATATTGTGAGCAGTGTGCAATAGTTGGGAAGAGTGAGTCTTGACCAGTCCTGCACTCTTGAAAGCTGAAAGTATCACTTCTCACTTTCGATAAAGTAGGAAGTAGTAAGTAGCACTTCTCACTTCTAGCTATGGCTTGACGTTGAAAGTAGGACGTTGCACTTCTCACTTCTCACTTCTGACAAAGTAGGACGTTGCGCTTCTTACTTCTCACTTCTGAGTGTTTCACGTGGAACCCCCCTACCCCACGGGGACACCCATTTTCCGGACCCCAGTACCCCGACTAGGGGAGGTATATGAGTCCCGCTACGCTCATAATCCAGGTTACCTCAGAGATGTCGAGCTTGAACGGTGATCAGAAGGCAGCTAGTGTGTCTCTCGTGCGATTACAGGCAAAAGTGAAGGATTTATACGTGGAAACAAGAAAATGCCTCAGAAAGCCTTGTAGGAGGTCGGCACAAAATAATTAGACATAGTATCATAGGAGGCTGTGTTTGTGGTTAGCGCTAAGGTTAGCGTACACTAGGCAGTTACCCGTGTAAGGATTTTGAATACAGGAGCAAATATGAAAGAAGGGAAGAGCGTGTTTTGCTGGGGTGGGTATGAAGATTTAGATCTGAACACACGTCGGTTGATTCTACAGAAGAAGCTAGAGGCTTTGAAGGTGTTGCTGCTATGGGAGCAGGACGAAAGTGTGGTGTCAGCACTTATGGATATATCTGACACGTGGCGAGAGACAAGCGAGGGTAAGGCGGAAGGTGGGATGTTTCCATACAGGTTGAAATAAAGAAGAAAGGCTATTAAAACCTGTCAAGTTAAATATCATCCTAACTGCCCAATGATATCAGCTAGTTACAGAAGTGTTAGGCTTTTTTTTCAAAAAGTGTGGTATGACTACGCGCAGTGGTTTTCTAACCTTTTGAACAGCTTCGCTGTTATTGAAGTCCTCCGCTTTGCTACGGCCTTTGTCCCTTTCGAATCGCTTCGCTCCCATGAAATGGACGAGAAATAGTTATTTGGTAAGATTGTTTTTTTGAGTTTGAGGCGTCACCATATGTGCAGGTTATGGGGGAGGCGCAAGAGTTCAAATACCGAGGTGGGCCATTAGAGTTTGTTCACTTTCGAGCTAAGCGTCCTGATGGCACGATGTCTCCTCGTAAGTTCGTTCGTCTTGATGATGCCTGGGCTTCTGGCAACGAAGTGGTTGTTGTCGATGACTATGGCCAGGAGTTCTCTCTGTACCGAGCGTATGTCCGTGGTCTGATCTATCTCAAGCCAATACTGCCGAAGAAACGGCGCAGCGATCCAGTCTGATGTGGGTGCCTAGGTCTGTAAATCTGGGTGTACACACCATCGCTGTTGTCCGCAAAGACCTGCAGCCTGACGATGCCTACGGCATATTTGATACAGATACGCTCACCATATTTCTTGATAGCCGGTTAGAAGGAACTCTGCTTTATGAGACATTCTGTCATGAGCTTGTAGAGTGTCTGAATTTTTTCGCCGAAGCAGATATGGAACATCAAACAATCCAGGTGTTTGGTTTGCTGCTCGCTCAAGTATTGAAGTCTATAAAAGAAGAGAGAGAACCGGCAGGGGGGAAGCCAGCTCTCTCTCACCTAGGATAAACACAGCCCAGAACCACCTAGGCAATGTATATCTAAAGCGTAGCTGTATTTGTAGCACAAGTCAATATCAGTAAGGTGTCCCGCCACCCATTCGACTAGGCGAGCGAATGAGGGCGAGACTATGTCCGACTGAGATGAAAGACATATGACGACCAAGGAGGTGGTTGTCGTCTGGGATTTACTCATTCAACGTGAAGCGTTGTCAAGCACTGCAGCGGTAATATGTTGCGTCTCAGTTTGCGCGTACAGGTTTCGTCTGCTAATTCTATTATATGTCGCGACCAGACTTTATGCTTCAACCAATTGCTCCCTCCGGGACCTTGCCTAAGGGAGACATGCAGCCTGTACAGCCTGATCCGTATGCTGGTCCAGTCTTAGGGACAGCTGCGCTTGGATTAGGCACCGCATTTCCTTTGATCGGCGGAATCCTAGCTGGTTATGAGCTTGGCTCAATTGCGCGAAAGCTTATGCAAGGTGAAGAGCTAAACACGGCAGATTACGTAGCCCTTGCTGCCCCAGCAGGCGGAGCTGTAGCGAGCAGTATTTTGAAGAGAGCTCTTCCTGCGCTCAAAGCTTTGAAGAGTGCTGGTCGCACAAAAGAGGCAATCAAGTTAGAGCAAGAGATTGCAGGTGATATTGCTCAAGCGCTAAAGGGTCCTGCTGGTGTTCCTAAAGCTCCGGGCTCAAGATTCGCTAGTGGTGCAGGTCCAGATCTTAGAACAAGCACAAGAGCTGGAAGTGAAGTTGCATCAGATACAATAGCAGACCTTGGAGCCGACACAAGAGTTAGCGGCTCTGGAGCATTTGCAAGAGGAACTTTTCAAGATACGCAGCAAATTCCAATAACGCGAGTAGATCTAGGTCGAGCAGGAATTCGCGATACACAGATCTACGGTGGGCCTCCCGCAGGTGTACGTGATACGCAATTTCAAACAATGAACAACATTGCAGGCAGAGGCCCCACTCGTTTAGATACGAGAACCATGCCTCAGGCTATGTACCGACCAGAGAATGTAAACATGGCGACATCTGCCGGTGAACTTGTTCCGCTTACAGGCACAAGAACCTCGATTGGGCGTTTAGCAACAGGCTTAGATGAAGGCACTATGCCTGGGCAATTAGCCACGCGCATAGACGAAAGCACTATGCCGGGACGCTTGGCAACACGTATAGATACAGCAACACGTATGGATACGCCAATGAATGTGCCGGTAAACTTAACACCAAGCAGCTTTGTGTCTGGTCGGTCTTCTCCTCTTCGGCAGCCTCAACCACGCGCAACTCCGTTCAATACGGACCCAGTAGGTCAGGCGCGACCTATTCCGCAAGCGCGAGGGACCGATGGCGTAGGTCAAGCAAGACGAATTCCTTCTGCCCCAAGAGACACGATTGCCGAACAAGGTTTACCTGCTGGAATCAATGATACTATTGCAGACGGTATACCAGCTGCTTTACGCAGAGACCCTGCTGTTAGAAGTTACTCGGCCCCAAAAGCGATTGCTCTAGGTGGAGCAGCAGGCGCAACAGGCGCGTTAGGCTTAAGAGCCGCAACAGGAACAGGCATCTTCTCGCAAGAACAAAACGATGATGCTGTGCAAGCTAGCTCAATACCCCAACCTCAAACGCCAGCTGTTTCTAGACGAGTAGCCGATGCTTCTCCAGGAAGCTATAAGCTTCGCTCTGGCGATACGGTGATGGATCTCGTCAAGACAGTTACATCAAACAAGAAAAAGCAAAAACAGTTGTTGAGTGAAATCGTCGCACTAAACCCAGAAATACTAAAAGAAGAAGCGTTTCAAGCGCCGATGATGGATAAGCCCGCTAGTCCAGAAATGATTGATCCAAGCAGAGTCAAAGCAGGAGAGTCCCTTGTCTTGCCTGAAGGGGTAGGAGCCAAGCTGAAAGCAAGTGAAACTGCTTTGGCTTCTCGTCGCGCAGCTAATATGAAGACTCGGAAAAAACGAGCCAGCCAGAAGTCAGATGATATTAGCAACTTTAGAAACGAGGTTATCGACATGCGTCCAGCGGATTTGAAGATAGAGATACCAGAAGATCCGATTGAAGCAATGAGTTACGACGAAAAAGAAGCTTTTGACAGAGAGTATGCAGGAATGGGTATGGCTTACGGCGGCAAAGTTCCTGATATGAAAGGGTACATGTTTGGCGGAAGCGTAGGCTCAACAGATACTGTGCCTGCAATGCTTACTCCAGGCGAGCATGTGATTGATAGACCAAACGCAGAGTATATCAGACAGAATCCAAGCGACATGAGAAACCTTCGACGCTTGGCTCGTGATATTCAAGACGGTGTCCCTTCGAACCCACCCGTTGTCCAGGGTTACGCTGCTGGAGGTAAGGTTGCTAAGAAAACTGACCCGTCAAAATGGGAGCAAGCAAAGCGAGACGCGAAAGCAAAGATGGGAGGCAAGCACTCTGCTCGCGCAATGCAGCTCGCAACGCAGCTCTACAAGAAAAGAGGCGGTGGATACAAAGGCAGCAAGCCGAGTGGCAAGAGCAACTCTCTGAAAAAATGGGGAGAACAAAAATGGAAGTGGTCTGGTGGAGATAAGAAAGGCCCAGGCGGAAAAGGAGTATATTTGCCGAGCAAGAAAGTAGATAAACTAAAATCTACAGCTAAGGGCAAGATGAAACTAGCAGTTGCGAGCGCGAAAAAAGCAAAAGCAACCCGAGAAGGGAAGCAATACAGCAAACATGGGCTGGCTTCAGGGGTCAAGGGATACGCAAAAGGCGGCAAAGTACTCGAACGAATCGGAGTATCAGGCTATAACAAGCCCAAGCGCACCCCGAATCACCCAACTAAAAGCCACGTAGTGGTTGCGAAGAAGGGAGACACTGTCAAAACCATTCGATTTGGGCAGCAGGGTGTACGCGGAGCAGGCAAGAATCCTAAATCAGCTAAAGACAAAGCAAGAAAGAAGTCCTATTATGCGAGGCACAACGCTCAAGACGCGAGTCCAGACAAGCTCAGTGCTCGATACTGGTCGCATAAAGTAAAATGGTAGGCTAAATGGGACAACTAAACGCAAATATCCCCTATTTGCAGTGTTATATAAGAAAAGAATTTGTAGGCATGGATGAAGATGTGCCTGGTTATTTATTTGGAGTAAAGTCTATGCTGAATAGACCGCTCCATTTCCACTTTCTAAGCAAGTTCGGCGCAACAATTTGGAATATGCCGATATCTGCGTTTGTGCATAGCTTGGAGTACGACCGGCTTGACGAAGACGAGGAGCGTCGGCTGCAAATGCTTCAGACATGGGACTGTCAGAGCAATAATATTGCTGTTACTACGTTTGCATTCCTGCAGAACAAGCGGGCTGACGTGTTCTGTAGAGACAAACAATGGCGTAGTGGTCACTATATAACAACAATTGATGATTATGAGGGAGATCTCAACGAGCTAAACGTTGGGTACAGCAACGATCAAGACAGCAAATGCTTCCATCTAATTGCTTTGGATGACGGTAATTACTGTGTGCAGCCTAATAATCTATTGCGCTGGCATAATGCAGACTTTGTTATTCCGTATGAGAAAGAAAATCCGCCAAGGTTTGAGATACTCAAAGACCAGCTCTCAAGCGAGGACGTTGACCGCACGTATGGCAACAGTCCCTACTTTTTCTACGCGCACGACGAAGACTAGCGCTTGCGCTTGATAAACTGCCGAGCACCTGGCCGAGCAGTGCTTCTGTCTTTCTGGTCTCTCGCTATCTTTTTCATGACAGATCTCCATACGGAAGACAGCTCTGGGTCATCTGCAATCTGTGGCGCAACATCATTGATCGGCTTTCTTATTACAGGGGGAGCTCCCTTGTTATGAGCAAATAAACCTAAAGCGACAGCCATAACACAGTCATCATGCTCTCCTTTCGGAGCCGCTAGCCTACCGTCTTGAGACTCAAAGCTTGCCATCTCATCAAAGATTGGTTTGCTGTACAACACGATTGTTTCCTCGCGAATAGACTCTTGAAGATCACTCAACACACGACCCTTGGTTGCATTAGTCATATAGAAACCAAAGCGAAATGAGTTTGGATCTGCAGCTTGATTCTTGATCAAATCGAGAGTTGCGCGATGGTAAATGTGAGGATACCGGTTCTCAATTATCCGAGTACAAGTAGCTAGCCCTGGACCATTAGCCTCAGGAACAATAAACGCATCGTTGTACCACTCGGCAAGAGTGCAGAGTAGCTCACCAAAGGCAGGCGCAGGCGTTTTGATTCGAAGCATTGCAACTTCTTCTAGTGTAATGCCTTCGTGTCTATCGAACACTATTGCTACAGACCAGTCACCGTGTCTAAGCCCTTGCGCGACATCTGCTCCAATACAGTACGTATGTCCCGGCTTAGGTGTTCGCCAGACTGTCAGAGTCTCTCTACCTGGCAAAACAGGCTTTGGGTCAGCATCAGGACGTAATGATATTGTTTTAGCTGGTCGAATAGATGATGCTCTAAGTCTGCCCTGTCGAAGTTTTTGTTGATCAAACCATTTAGTTGATTGCGACTGAAATACTTCATCAACACATGAAGGAAACTCTTGCTCAAAGAATTGTTCCGGAGGAAGACCTGCCTCGTTACCTTGACAATCGTTTTCAATCTTGAGCCTTCGCCACTTGAGTTGTTCAAGAGTAATATCGGGATAAGCTAATCGTAAAGCCTCTTCATGCTCATCTAAGCTTAGAACAATCTGATCTCGTTCCCAGTCAAATACCTCTGTGCGATACGCTGGCTCTTCTAGCCATCCGTAAAAGAAACGCATGTAACCGTTCCACTTAGACAGCTTTTCAGCATCTTTGTCGTCATGTGCTTGAATGACCTCTTCAAGGGTAAGAGCTCTTTGCCATCGGTCATAAAAACCACCTTGAGGTCCGTTGCCTGTAGATTCTTCAATACACATAGCGTGAGGAGGGGCAGCGGTAAGTGCGGCATTGACCTCCTGGTATGATTCGTAGAACGCGGTTTCAGAGTAGTGCATCAGGTCGTATTGGTCACCACGCGCAGACTCTCTACCGCCAGCTGTCAATACTTGGTAGCGACTATTGTTCTCGAAGGTGTAGCCGTCTTTTGTCTTGTACTCTGCTTGTTGCCTGTACTTGTCCCATTTTGGTGGCCAATACTTGTAGAAGTCAGAGGCGTACTTGAATACGCGCCGAGCGTTGGGGCCTTTGTGAGCCATAACCATTACGGATAGATTGTCCATGAAGGTAGCGTCTAGAAAGAATCGAGCTTCGATATAGGATGAAACCCCTGCACGTCGGCATTTAGTGACTACAATGCGGCAAGGCCCGTCGGATAGTTCAATACCGTGGTGTTTGTAGACTAGCCGGATGGCATGGTCGACATTCTTTTTATATACTGCGTCTACCATTTCGGAGAATTTAGCGTCTTCTTTTATGTTTAAGCGTTTCAGTGCTCGACTGCATTTGTCTTTATCTCCAAGCAGTAGATTCTTTATCACTCTAAATGCGCGTGTTTTCTCAATAAGTTCGTGCAGTTTGGTCTGACAGTTGTTTAGCTTCAGAGGAACTAGCTCGCCGCGTTTATCTCTGTGCTCAATACGGATGAGCTGCTCCATCGCCATCGGCTTGTTCCTGATGAAGGTGCCGAGCTGTTTTCCACTAATCCCTGTCTCAGTCTGGTTGACATTTTTGTTCTCCATGAGATCATTATTACCACAACTATGCTTATCAATATCTAGTATTAGAAATTGGTACGTATACAATATGTTGTGGTATGGTCGGCCTATGAATATTCTTATTGGCTCTAGTATTGTTGTAGGCGTGGCAATTGTAGTTTTCGGTGTACGAGCATTGCTTGAGCATCACCGACAAACAATCCAGATGATTCTAAAGTCTCAAGAAGACTTCTCAAGCTCCCTAGCAAAGGCGCATGAAGAAATGCTTGATCACCTAAAAAACGCAGCACCTATCGGGGGCTTACCTAAAGATTTGTGGCTAGAACAACACGAACTAAAATCAAGAGAACTGGCATTACGAGAAGAACAGCTACAAATTGAAGCACCTCTTCGCCGACAAGCTCTTGAACATCGACTGCGGAAGACTGGCAGAATGGCAGGTTCGGGCAGAATCAGTAATCCGGAGAACTAGATGGCACCTAAGAAAATAACTCCTAAGAAAGCTCAGGAGATGATGGACGAAGTCGAGGGTCTCTACCGAGATGCTCTGTCTGCTACAAGTCAGCGTGTCCCGTCACTGATTGAGCAAATGGCTTTTTATCGAGGCTATCAGTGGGGAACCACTACGCCGGTTGGCTGGGTTCAAGATGAGTATGATTTAGATGAGGCTCGTGAGACACTCAATTATGTTCGACCAACAGTCCGGACAGCGGTTTCTGACGTACTTAGGTCTATGCCTAATCCTTCAGTTGTCGCTGCATCCGATGATCAAATGTCTCACACGAGAGCTAAGGCATCGCAAAAACTACTAAGATCTTTTCTTCGATCTGGAGTTATGAACTTTGAAACCATGTTTCGCGCTGAGATGGCTGCTCAGATTCATGGCGCTGTTTGGTACAAGGTAATCTGGGATCCTAACGCAGGGCGTTATAAAGATATGCCTTTGGTTGATCCTGAGACTGGCGTGTTTGAGGAAGACGACTTTGGCCTGCCTAAGTTTGAGCGTAGGGCGGAGGGCGATATTCGCCTTGAGTTCGTAGATATCATTTCTGCAGTATGTGATCCCCATGCGCGTAATGAGCATGAGGTAGAGCATATCTTTCATCGCAAGTTGTTGCCTGTGCGCACTCTGGAAGATCATTTCCCAATGGATGCGTTCAATAAGCCAACCAAGGGTCGCTGGCAAAAGCGAGAGTTTGAGCGTGGGTTGTTAGCTACTGATATTGTAGAGAATGATCGTCGCAGTAATCAAACACCGGGCTATGGCAATTACTCTGCAGCTTCAGGTAATGAGCTGGCAGACTTTGTAGAGTACTGGGAGAAGCCTAGTAACCGCTACCCGCGAGGGCGATTGCTTGTGTTTAGTGGTAGCATGGTTGTAGCCATTGGCCCTCTCCCGTATGAGTGGCCTTGGATACTGCGTCTCGGTCAAAACCTTCTGCCTAATGGCTTATATCCTGACGGCGTAGTAAGGGACATTATTCCTATTCAGAGAACTATCAATCTCAATGCTTCTAAGAAACGGGAGTGGATGGAGAAGATCTTGAGTCCACCACTGCTTGTTCCTCACGGCAGCGGCATTGATGTGGATATGTTTGACGATGTTGCAGGCTCGATTATTCAGTATAATCCAGGTCTTAGGCCAGATTGGATGCGAGTGCCTGATATCCCGAGTTCAATGTTTAGCCTCGAAGAGCAGTCTGTTTCTGTGCTGCAGACTATATCTACGTATTCAGATATTAGTCGAGGCCAGCCGCCTCGTGGTTATGATTCAGGTCGTGCTCTGGCTTATCTTTATGAGTTCCAGAAGGCTATTCATGAAGTAGATATCCATTTGTTCCGCCATGATGTTGGTCGGTTATTGTCGAAGTGTCTGCAGTTGTGCCGTGATTATTATGATGAAGGTCGGGTTGTAAAGATTCTCGGTGATAATAACAAGTGGTCTGCAACATATTTCAAGCGAGACGATTATGACTTTGAGGCCGAGGTAGTGATTGAATCATTCAGCGGCCAGCCGAATAGTCGTGCTCTACGATATGCGGAGGCAATCGAGCTTTATCAGCTTGGTGCATTTGATCCTGATAATCCATCAGCGAAAAGTCTGCGTCAGATTCTGGAAGTGGATTATGATGATGCGGCTACTCATCACCGCAAGGAGATTCATTACTCGCGAGCCAGGGCAGAGCAAGCAGCTTTAGTTGATGACCCGTATGCAGAGCTTATGGTTCTAGGGCAGGATAACCATGACTGTCACTTAGATTTGCATATCGACTTTGCTGTAACAGAAGAATTTTTGTCATTGCCTGAGAATGTGAAAGAGCGATTCTTGGCGCATATTGAACAACACGAAATGTGGAACGCCCGTCAAACCGAGGGGGTAGCTGCGGAACAGTCAATGTTGTCTGGTCAGGTGGCTACGGCGGGTGCTCCACCCCCTAAATCTCCAATGTTGCCGTCTCCTAGGGATGGCGGCGGCGGGGCTTATGGTGATTTAACTATTCAAAACCCCGAACTAGAAGAGGAGCCGTTGCCTACACCTGAAGAGCTGACAGAGATATAAGCACAACATATTGTATGTATGCTTTGACAGCCCAACAAAATGTAGTATTGTCAAGCTAATGAGTAATGAAACGAAACCCCCCGTCGATTTAAGTGCTCTTACTATTGATCAGCTCGAACAGAGTCTCTTTAGGGATTCTGCTATTGAGGTAACAGATAGCGATAGCCAACCGGATGATCCGGAATTAGCAATACAGGCTTTACTGCAGGCAGAGGCAGCGGCAGCAGAAGCGCCTGCTGAAGAGCAGCAAGCTGAAGCTCCTGAAGCACAAGCTCAACAGGTGCAAGAGGCTCCTAATGCTAATCCAGCGTCGGAAGAACCAGCGCCTGTAGATCCTGCTCAGCAATACATGCAGCAGAATCAGCAGATCTTGCAGTATCTGGCAGAGCAGCAGCAAGCTGAACAAACTCGGCGACAACAGCAGGAAGAAGAAGAGAGAGCTCAGGCGCATCAGTATGCCAACAGTGATGAAGCAATCAATGATGCAATAGCTCAGGCAGGCTTGAATCCGTCAGACCCGATGCACCAGTTTGCATACAGGCAAGCAATGGAGTCGAACAACCTAGAGCAGCGCCTGATTGAAATGGAAAGACGTGTACAGCAAGCAGAGCGTCAAGCAATCATTTCTAAGTCTCAGATGGAGTTATCCCCGCGCATAGAGGAGACACTTTCTGCGTACGGAAACATACCCAAGAACACACTTGATACAATCAAGAGCAATGCTGCACAAGCAATGGCTCACGGATACGAACAGCAAGCAAGCATCGACATGGCGATTGCGCCTTATCTAGATCTTCTTCGACATATGAAAGAAGTTACGCCAGCTGCTCCTGCTCCGGTATCAACACAGACCCCCCCAACAAAAACGCGAGATAACGCAAGTTTGCTCGCGGCTAGTTTGACTGGCCGGTCAACAGGCCACGCAAAAACAATTGAGAACCTTTCGATAGATGATATCGAGAAGGCTCTTTTTCGATAGAAACAAGGAGTAATCAATGGTTACAGTAGCAAGTATTACTGAAAACACTACTATAGGTGCCGGCCAATCACGAGATAAGTACGGCGCAATGCTAAAACAGGTTTATGGTCCAGCATGGAGTAAATGGCTTCATACTGAATCTTCCATTTTGTCGTCGAAGATCGCAAACAAGAAGGGTACGATGGGCGGACAAATGAAGGTCAACGCCATTACCACGGCCCTTCCGCAGTCAGCAGGTGTCTCTCTAGGTGAAGGTGCGCTTCTGCCTCTTCCCAACGCGGGAACATACTTGAATCCGCGAATCATTGCGCGTGACTTTTACACGCGACTTCGCTGGACAGGTCAAAGCCAACGCGCAGCTCGCATGGGCGACAAGGCAGCATGGGCACGACCTAAACAAATGGACATCGAAGACGCTCGTATGCAGTCTGGTCTTAACTTCGCAAGAAAGCTTTATCTTGGGTATCATGACAATCTTGATATTGTTTCAAGTGTATCAGCAGGTTCAACAGGTAGTGTTCTTACCCTTCACGACAGAGATAATCGTCGTGGTGGTGATACTGCAGGTGGTGGTTCGACAGGTCAGTACCATCGGTTTGGTGCTCACTATATCCGAAAGGGAATGCTTCTTGGTGCAGCTACTACGCTAGCGGGTTCTCCGCGAACTGAGTTGCAGTCAAGCGCTTATAATAAAGCTGTTGAAGTTACTAATATTGATTTATCAAACCTTTCGGCTCCAACGATTACGGTGCAGGGTGTCGATGGCGGAGGCGATGCAGCTACGGATGTAATTGCGGCAGACGATCTTCTGTTCCCATGGGGAAGCCGAAGAGACACTGTTACGGCAGGAGCTGCTATTGACAGTGACTTCTTTAGCTTCAACGGCGTTCAAGCGGTTATTTGTGGACAAGATTTCTACAGTCACCTGTACGGCTTGGACAAATCAAACCATGACAAGCTTAGCGGCGTAATTGATCGAAACACAGATAACAACAATGTCCGTGCTTATAGTGAGCTGCGAACTGCGTTGATGTTTGATCGTATCCGAAATGAAGGTAGCGGTGGCAAGCCAGATCATATCATTGTTCAAGATGCGCTTCTCCGTGCAATCGTAGATGCAACGGATGGCCAGCGACGATTCGCTCCTGTGCAACGTGGTGAGTTTGGTTATGGAAATCTGCAATACACTGCAGGCGACACGACCACGCCGATCACGGCAGACTGGTTGCAGGTTCCTGGGCAGATGTTGTTAATCGACAGCACCCAATGGGGCTTCTACACTGAGAGTGAGCTTTCTCCGCTAGACGATCCTCAGACACGTTTCGTTACCGATAAAGACCAAACGGAAATCACATTCCATATGTCTGGTAACATTGAGTGTATGAAACCGCACAGCCAGGGAATTATTGACGACCTTGGATTTACCGCAGGTGGATCTATCGGTACTCGCTCAGTTGGATAATTTGTAACATATCTGGGTGGCGTAGCTTGAGAGGGTTGCGCCACCTTTGGTGTTTATATGAGACCGAAGCATCTAAAACAACGAGCCTCTATGAGATCAAACGTAGACCTAACGGGTGCGTTCGATCCGTCAACTGGTATGCCTTACCAAATAAAGAAGTTACGTTGGCCAGAAATTTTTGAGATGCGGTTTGATCCTGAGAAGATCATGATGTCTCCTCCGCTGCCGGTGGGGGTTGAGTCTGTCTTCAAGGAAGTCTTTCCTGAGTACACTCAAGGCGACAATCCTACTCTCAAGATAGCTTTACATCCTTGGTTCAAGAGATGGTGCTTGTGGGAGTTTGTTCCGGCTCAAGAGACTGATGCGGGCAGAATCCCTGAAGGCTGGGCTTTCGTGCAAATGTTTCAGAAGAGAGGAACTGTTAAGCCTGGATATCTTCCAGAAGATCTGAATTACGAAGACAAGCGCTGCGAAGAGTTGCGCGGACAGATCGGTGACTATGCGCCACCTGACAGAGAGTGGCTAGAGTGGACTAAAGGTCATTGCTCTTTCGAGAAGATGCCTGTCGAGAAGATGCTTGAGTTCCTAATATCCGAGCAGGAAGATCAAAAAAGAGATACTGAAAGTGAGCATGAGTCGCTCCTTCATGACTTTCATTCTTATTATTGGAATTACTTCCGCGACCTTGCGAACATAGAAGAAGGGTCAGCGAGTAAATCCATGCAGTGCAATCAAACATCCTTAGATGAGATAGATCAAAGGGTGCGCGATAAGCAACGCACCATAGAACATAAAGGCGTCAAATATGTTGTTCGTCCTGGCTCTCGATGGGAGCAGAAGATTATGGATGAGATAGAAGCTGAGAAGAAAGCTTTTTGGAAGCATGTAGATAAAGTCGAGGAGCAAAAAGATCGCGAGCTAATGAACAGACGCGCCAGGAAAACAGCTCTCGGCATAGCCAAGAAACCCAGTAGGACGATGTAATGGTAGCGACAAGAAAAACATTTGAGACGCTGCAGAATATCCGCGACAGAATAAAGAACGACACCGGAGATCTTGACGGAGAGCGCTGGTCTGACGCGAACATGGATGAAGCGATCAACAATCAGCTTATCGAGATGGGCACAGAGATTGCGATTAGCTACCCTGGAGATGCACTCGTCACAGCTGAGCTAACCTACTCATCGTCTACAAATCCAGTTGATTTGCCTGACGCAATAGGGCTGGAATCTATTTATCGAGTAGATGACATTACGACATCAGCTAACCCTATGCAGTTGTCTTATGTTTCTCCATTAGAGCTCGATGAGTTTGAGTCAACAACGATATTGGAGCATCACGCGAGACGCAAGTATACTCTACTTGGCTCCACTACTGACGCGCAATCGCCTAGGATATTGTTACTGCCAAAGCCAAGCATTGCGACCACACTAAAGATTTACTATATAGCCACGCCTTATTATTTGACAGGCGCAAGCGATACCAGCCCTCTATCTCCTCGGTGGGTGGAGCTGATATCATTAGGTGCGGCTATGAAACTTCTGCGACGAGATGAAGAAGCAACATCACAACAGATGATGTCATATGCAAGACTCTGGTCGCAGTTTAAACAAATGAGTCGGCGGCAAAGAGGCCCGAGGAAGATCCGTCGTAGAAGAAGAGGATTGTCATAATGTTAGTCATGAATGAAGGTGATGAGTATTTCGTGTATTGCTACGGCGGAGAAGAGAAGTTTGTTCCCCCTAAAAGCGGAGGCACCTGGAAGAAGAAAAGAACTGAGGACGGAGTTAGTGTAATGTATGAAAAGGTTGCGGACGATCCTCCACCAACAGGTGTGTATGTTACTGGTCCTGAGTGGATTTATCTCAACAAAGGGAGCATGAGAAACCGTCACAAGCTAAAGCCTGTGGCAAATGTAATGACCGAAGTTACTGGTAAACTAGCAGAGCTTCAAGCAGAGAAGGCAAAGCTTGCAAAAGAGAATGAAGAGTTCAAAGCAAGACTAGCTTTATTTAGTGAACCAGAACAAAAGAAACAGTCTGTAAAGACAAGAAAGTAATGCGATGGCACGAGGCTACTCATCAATGCCCCTTTCGCCCATGTCGGGAGGGGTCAATAGATTCGAAAAAGAGTCTGCACCGACTCAGGCATCTGAATGTCTAAACGTAATCAATGACAAGGGTAGCATTTCTCGCAGAGGCGGAATGTCCACATTTGCAGTGGGTGCTCCGCATCATTTGCCTGCCGGCGCAACAACGCTAATAAAAACAATAGATGGGGCCAACACTGTCATTACTCATCGCGAGGGTGCGGTGCCCAACGTTCAGTCATTCTATGTGGGCTGTGATGAACTGTTTGATGGAATTGATTGGCCTGGGAGCTCTGATGCTGGCGGGCTAGATATGGTTCCGCCTGACGACAGTCATTATCTAAAGGCGCAATACTGGAATGGTTCAGCCTGGACAGATATACCGTTTATTCACGACACGACTGCAGGGCGACCGACAGTTGCTGCGGGCACCACGCTTACAGCGTCTCAGCGAACAGTGTCTCTTTCTCTTACGCAGCACGGATATATTTCCTGGCATACATCCGAGCACTTATCTGACTGGGCCACTACAGCAGTAGAGGGCGTGACCAAGTATTACGTGAAGCTAATTCTTAGATCTGTTGATGAAACTGCGATGACCTTTGCGGGTACGATAATTAACAATCCAGGGGTTCGCGTGTTCAAGCTTCCTCCAGTAAATGGATTGTTTCCTGTCAAGCTGAAGGATCGCGCTGTCTTGGTTATTGG
>TARA_R100000231_G_scaffold82483_1_pt1 | contig 16328 bp, 13 predicted proteins | sample TARA_R100000231 | Tara Oceans TARA_R100000231 (sample SAMEA2620565) | marine metagenome | biome: marine biome (ENVO:00000447); feature: surface water layer (ENVO:00002042); material: "saline water (ENVO:00002010), including plankton (ENVO:xxxxxxxx)" | depth 5 m | reverse complement strand
AAGCTCATTACCTAAATACTTTGAGCCATATGCTATAGATATGATTAAAAGAGCAGAAGCAGAGTCTAAAAGAGAGTATGCTCCATATGAGGGTCAAAGACTAGCAGATGAAAATACTGACACTGCAAGGTCTAGAGAAATAGCGAGATCTGTAGCGGAGGGTGGTATACCGGGGCTTGGTCAAGCAACCGCAGGTACTACAGCTGGTATGGGAAGGGCTATAGAAGGTCTTGGCTTTCAATCACAGGATTTTGGTACAGCGCAGGCTCAACAATATATGTCTCCATATTTACAAAACGTATTAGATGTACAGAAAAGGCAAGCTATACTAGATTTTAACAGACAACAGGCAGGCAGAGATGCCGATGCTGTTCAAGCTGGTGCATTTGGTGGGTCAAGGCAAGCTGTCGCTCAAGCGCTTGCTGGAGAGGGCCTGCAAAGACAATTAGGTGAAATACAGGCAGTCGGTCAACAGAAAGCATTTGAGCAGGCGCAACAACAGTTTGAGAGAGATAGAGCAGCACAACTGGCTGCTGAAAGGCAGGGCTTATCTGCTGCAGAGAGCTTGTCTGGTCAATCAGCGCAGCTTGCTGCACTAGGTGAAAAAGCAAGAGCTGGTGATATAGAGTCTGCGCAGTTGTTAGAAAAGATTGCTAAAGATAGACAAGCAAGAGAACAGGCTGGATTAGACTTGGCATACGAAGATTTTGTTAGACAAAGAGATATGCCAAGAGAAGATCTTACATTCTTGTCATCTATTCTTCGTGGTGTTCCTGTACAGCCATCAACAGAAACTACTAAATTTCAACAATACAATCCTGTGAAAGACTTATTAGGTACAGGTATAGCTGGATTAGGATTATACAGAGGGTTAACAGGCGGATGATGAATGTTTTACAAATACAAGATGATTTAAAAAACTTTTCAGAAGATCAGTTAATAAGAGAGATGCAACAGCCAAGTGGCTCTGCCCCTCAGTTTTTAATATTATCAGAGTTAAATAGACGTAAAAGAGTAAAAGGTGAGTTTGCTGCTAGACAGGCGCAAAATGCCCCTACAGTGGCTGAAGAAGTTGTAGCGGCTGCTGGTGTGCCACAATCAGGTATGATGGGTATGTCAGAGGCTATGGCTCCTGCAAGCGTGGAATCTGGTGGTATTGGCTCTATGATGCCTAAAACCATGAAAATGGGTGGTGAAATAGATTCTTATGCAGAAGGTGGCGTTATTAAAGCGCAAGACGGATTGCCTGATGAAGAATCTTATTTAAGTAAGTTCTTCGGTGCATTAAACCCAGATAAAGAAACAGTAGAAAAAAGAATAGCAGAATCTAATCCTCTTGGTTTTGGCCCTGTTTTAAGAAGCCCCGCTACTGACGCAACTCTTGCTAAATTAGAAGAAGAAGAAAAGCCTACTAAAGCTACTACTGAGGAAAAAAAAGAAGATACAGACGCAATTATTGATTCTGGAGCTGATACACCAACAACACCTAAGCCTTTAACTATACAAGAAGAATTATTAAAAAGACAGGCTGGTTTAAAAAAAGACAGAGACTTTGATAGGTATATGGCATTAGCACAAGCTGGATTAGGAATACTTGCATCTGATAAGCCTACTTTAGCAGGTGCTGTAGGAGAGGGCGGTATGAAAGGCCTTGATGCTTTTAGAGAGGCTAATAAAAGATACGAAGAGGGCTTAACAGATATATTAAATGCTAGAGTAAAACTAGCATCTAAAAACACAGGTCTTTCACAAAAAGATGCAATCTCTGCTATTGGTGTAATAGATAGAACAATATCTAATTTGAGAAAAGAAGCAGAAAAATCATTTGATGAAACAGCTTTAGCCAAGATAGAAAGAGATATAGCACAATTAAGATTCCAAAAAAGATCGTTAATGCCTAGAGCAGGGTTCGGATATTTAGATATAGATGTAAGTGATAGCACAGCTTCTAAAGGTTAAGGTTAACAAATGGGAACATATAACGCTTTTAGCAGAGTTACTGGTAGAGATTATCCATTTAAGATTGACGGAGACACTCCTACACAAACCGAAATGGCTAGAATCAATAAGATACTGGCACAAGAAGAAGGTTTATCTACAGAAGCCATAGAAAAAGATGATGGCAATTTATTTACCAAAAATATAGGAAGAGGTATTGATACTATACAGCAGGCTTATGGCTCTGCTATTGAAGGTATTGGTGAGTCTACAGGTCTTGATTTTCTTAAAAACTATGGTGCGTCTGTAGTAGAGGAAAATAGAAAAGAGCTAGAAGCAAGCCAAGATGCCGCAAGACAATTAGATGATATAAACAATGTAGGTAGTTTTTTTGATTACGCAGGTGCTACATTAGGGTCACAGGTTCCTCAACTTGGTAGCACACTTGCTGGTTCTGCGGCAGGTTTCTTAGTTGGTGGTCCTGCAGGAGCGGTTGTCGGTGGATTAGCTGCTAATTTACCTTTTTTCTATGGATCAAACAGAGAAGCGCAAAAAGAAGAAGTAGCGAAGGGTAATAGAATAGAGGTATCTGAGGGCGCTGCTGCGTTAGCTGCGCTACCACAATCGGTGTTAGATTTAATAGCTGATAGATTTTTAATAGGTGGATTTACTGGTAAGCTAGTTGGTGGCGGAGGTCTTTTTACTAAGGGCGTAAAAGCAGGAATAAAAGAAATAGGTAGGCGTGGCGCAATTGGGGCCACAAAAGGTGTGGTGACAGAAGTTCCTACAGAGATAGGACAACAAGTTTTAGAAAGATTGCAGGCTGGTAAAAGCCTAACAAACAAAGAAGCAATAGATGAATATAAAGAAGTAGCTGCAGCTGCTGCATTAATTGGTGGTACAGTTCGTTCAACAGGGTCCATAGTTGCAGGAAGTAGAGAAAAAAAGTTAACAAAAGATGAAGAGTTAAATAGAGATCAAGCTAACGAAGCATTACAAACAGAACAACAAATTAAAAATGCAGAGAATTTTTTAGATAATAAAGCATTGCCTGCCCCTACAACTTCAACTGCAGAAGTACAAGATGATACAGGTGTTGCAGACTTAGAAACAGAAGACAATAAAGTTATAGATAGAGAAAAGATATCTGCGGCTGAGTTACCATTTTTCCAAAAATACACCAAAGCATTAGACGCTGTTAAAAAGGCAGGCAAGGTAAACCCTACAATAGTTAGAAATGCTATTAGAGAAGAAGGCAGAAAGATACCTAAAGTTGAGGTTGATGGCATCATAGAAGAAATGTCAAAGCGTGGTGAGATAAAACCTGTTGGCAAAAATAAATTTGAAGTTATGCAAGATGACCTAGATACCTATAAAGCTAGAGCATCAGCATTAAAGAAAAAAGCAGATCAAATAATAGATGAAAAGAAAGATATACAAAAATCTATTGACGAAGCCCCTCCCATACCTGCAGTAGATGCAGATCCCGTTACATTAGAAACAAACAGACAAAGGCTTGAGCAGAAGAATCTTGAGTATGATAATGTTGTTAAACAGGCATTATTATTAGAAAGAGAGGCGGCTAAGTATATAAAAGAAAGATATGGCACCACCGATGTTAAGGGGACCACAGACCAAAGGGTTGATGTAGAAAATCCTGCAAAAGCTAGTTCTATAATTCAAGATCTTACAGCTAAAAGAAGTTTTGATGTAGCAGATAAAAGAAGACTTACAGATAACTACATGAGCAAAAGGGATGTAGTTATGAAGAAGCTATCTGATAGAATGAAAGCTATTGGATTAGATGACGTTGTTTTACGTCAAGAAAATATAATAACAGGCAATCCAAATGAGTCCCCTAAAGAAGCAGTGCAGAAAGGTCAGATTTACGAAGGATACTTTCAAACAGAAGAAGGCAAGCCTACTATAGCTTTAGCTATGGAGATTTATGACCCTAATCTTACTGACGCAGAGTTAGAGTCAAAGATTGGTTCTGTTTTAAACCATGAGGTTATACATGCTATAAAGCGTATGGGTTTATTCACAGCTGAAGAGTATCAAACACTTACTAATGCTGTTTCTAAAAGAAAATATGTAATTATGGAAGATGGAAAACCATCTACTAGACAATATACATACTTAGACAGAGCTATAAGAATGAACCCTGATCTTACATCTGAAGGCCAGATAGAAGAAGCTATTGCCGAGATGTACAGAGCATACGCTGATGGCAAGATAATTGTTGCTGGTCAGCCTAAGACCCTACTACAAAAAATTACTAAGTTTATTAAGTCAATATTTGGCGCTCATGAAGATGCTGGATTTACAGATGTAGATCAAATATTTGAGAATATAGGCACTACAGATCAAGAAAAACAAATAGGCAGAAGAAAAAGAGACCCAGAAAGTGTTATGGAAAGGCAAAATAGCCTTCTTAATACACAAGCAAGTCTATCAGATCAGCTTACTGGTGATGTTAAGCCTAAAGTTAGACCAAGCAGAACCATACCCCAAAGGGTTAAGACAGCTTATAAGTTATTTGTACAAAGAGCAGATGGGCAATTATTACCATTATTTGTTAATGCAGCAGATCCTATACCTGTTGGTCAGTTTATAGAGGCTGATTTTCCTACTGCTACATTTAGGGGCAGACCAATTACTGGTAAGGGTCCAAATAAAAAACTTGGTACAGAATCTTTTTATGTGCCAACAAAAGGAGCAGAGAGAACTAAAGGCGAAGCTAAAAGAGATACTGGCACAATGGTATCTATATCTTCAGAACAAGAAAGACAAAAACTTATTGCAGAGGGTTATATAACTGAAAAAACAGGAAGAACTGAACTTAATCCGTATGGTCAAGTTAGGGCGGTTGCTGCACGACCCGGGTTCCACGCAAGCGTTAAAGCGTATGCGCTGCATTTAGGCCCAGAAGATCTGCAAGTTACAAAAGAAGAAGCAAAAATATTAACTGATTTAGGTATGGTTATTAAGCCTAAAGAGGGAAAACTTTTTGTAAAGCGTAGAGCGGAAGATCAGGTGTTTGCCAAAGTGTCAATGGCTGATGATGTAGATTATCAAGAGCAAATAAAAGATTCAGGCAGAACAGACATAAATGACAGAGTACCATTAGGTGGTAGCTATGTTTATACAGATGGACAAGCTAATCAAGATTGGTTAGTTGGCGGTGACATGCGTATTGATAGAGTTTTATCAAGGCAAGAAGCGCAAGCCATAGCACAAAGTCAAGGCGTAAGAGATTTACCGTACAAGGCAGAAGTAGAAGAGATATTAGGCAGAAAACTATCTAGTGAGTTGCCTGCTGATACAAAGTTTTCTGTTAAAAAGGCAGTTACCGATGATGTTGCAACAGATGATTTATTAATTGTTACGCACAATATTAAACCTGAAGCATTAGTTAGGGCAGATAAACTGGGTGGTATACCTATGCCATCAATAGCAATAACTAAAGCAAGTTTAGGCTTTGAAGGATTTGGTGATATTTCTTTGATTGGTAATGCTAAAATGGCAACACCAAGTAGCGTGGATCAAATTTATAAAAGAGATGCTTACACTACAAGGGCGCCAAGGCCCGAAATGGAAGCAACAGATGATGCACTAAAATATATAGAAAATTTAAGAGATAAATTAGAAAGTGAGTTAATTCAAAAGTATGATTTAGAACCAGTTGGTGAAACAAAAGATGCTTTGATTAATGCATTTGGAAGAAATAAACCACCAAGAGCTAGTTTATCAGATTATAGAGAAGAATTAACTGAAGATATTATGTCATTAAATCAAGACTATGATCCCTTTACTTTTGCCGAAATATATTTAGATCAAATGACCCCAATATTAAGATTAAAATATCTTAATGATGTTGGGGCTATAGATAAAGTATTTCAAGAAGAATTTAAGTCACCATCTTTTCTTCCTGAAGAAGGAAATGAACTTATAGGCAGAATATTAAATGCAGCAACTGGGTTTGGATTTGATTTAAGAAATGAAATGCAATTTGAGTATGATGAAAAATCTTTAAGAGATTGGCTTTTAACAGAAAGAGAAAATGCTATAGAAGCTGTTAACAAGCCATATGCAAATAAAAAGATTCCTTTAGTTTTGGAGCGTGTTGCAGATTTTGAAACAGGTGTGAGAAAAACAGCTACATTAGATAATATTGTATCAATAATGAGAAAAAGGCGAGGCCCAGCACAAGAGAAAGGTTTTGAGCTTGCACTTACATTAGGTCCATTAGCAGCTAGGGTAACTCCTAGATTTAAAACATTACAAGAAATAAAAAATAGTAGAGATAGAATAAACTATAAAGAGTTCGATAAAGCGAAGGGTGATGTACAAAGAGCGGCCACTGTATCAGAAGAAGCCTTATATAATTTTCTTAATAATGATCTTATGTTACAGCGAATAGTTAGAAATAATCCTGATGGATATACTGTTGATGATGTTGTTAATATTAATGGTATACCTAAAAAAATGCTTGCTAACATATTAGAAAAAAAATCAGACTTTAGATATTCTATTTCACAAGTAATTACAGATGAAAGAAAGCAAAAATTTATTCAGAGATTAGAAGAAATACAAAGAGGAGCTATTCCTAAGCCTATTATAGATTTAATAAATGAAACTGGCAGAAGAATAAAAGCTATGCCAACAGAATATTTTGAAATTAAACCTTTAAGGGCGGTAAAATTAAATGAATTTGTTGGAGCTTTGATACCTGAAGAAACATCTGCACAAGTTAGACAATTATTAAAAAGAAATATGCCTGATGGTAAGATAGTTGAGTATGGAGAAAGCAGAACAGAAAAATTGATGGAGTTTAAAGATGTTATGTTTTCAAGAAAACAACTTGATCCTAAGTTGCTTAACCAAAGTATAATTAAAAATTATAAGACTGATGATAATGGTAACATATTAACAAAAGCACAATTAGGTGATGAAAATCCATTTGTTAGATCAGCACCTGCAGGTACAGTGAAGCTAGAAGATGCATTACAAAAGCTACAAGATGAAAGAGGTGGTGCTGTCTATGATATTAATAATGCAGAGGATAGAGAGGCTGTATCACAAATAATTGCTGAAGAAGCTAGGGTTGCTATGGAGCGTGATGATAGCGCAATAGGATGGTATGACCGTACACTTAAACTAGCTAAGAAAGTTATAGGTGTTGCACACCCAGAGGTTGATAAATCTAATCCTGCATATAACCCAGATAATGAAGCTGCGTTTGATTTTGCATTATCCATAACATCTAACGGATTAGCTATTATTCCTAACTTTAAATTAGCTACAGAGCAATACGAGCATTGGGTTGAGAACGGCACATTTAAAGAAGAGGGTAAAGATGCTGGTATGAGAAAGGCTTTCTTTGCTTACAATACTATGAAAGAAACTATGTCTGATGCAGAGATAACAGAGTTTCTTAACTCAGACTTCACAATGGGTGAACTTAAAGCATTACCAATAATAAAAGAACTTGGAATTACTGTATCTTCAACAGAGACAGTTAACACAATTGTTAAGGGTTCACAAATATTTGGATCTAAAATAGGTGGTGCGTTCTATCAAAATGTTAGAGGCAACTATGATGCATTGACTATGGATAGATGGTTTATGAGATTCTTTAATAGAATAACAGGCAATCCATTTAAGGTTATAGGCGAGAATGTATTAAGTGATAATAAAGCTAGATTGTTAAGGGCTGTACAAACAGCAGAAGCACAAAGAAATAATTTTCTTATCAATGCTATAGAAGATGCAAAAGATGAAGCAAACTTGGATATTATTAATGATGCTACAGCTATTGAACTAGCTGCTGCTTTAGACAGGCAATATCAAGTAGCATTTTCTAAAACACCTGTAGAGTTAAGAGAACAAAAAACAGAGCTTGATTTAGCCGCTCAATCTTTGAACAGAAACGCAAATACACAAGTTGTAGAGACGCCTCGTAGTGGAGGGGACCGTGCAATGATGCGTCTCGTGATTAATAGAGCGAGACAAATATTAGCTGAGAACGGTATAAATATTAGTAATGCAGATATACAGGCATTGTTATGGTATGCAGAAAAAGATTTATTGGATGCATATGGTGTTAGAAAAGGTCAGGGACTAAAGAATGACTATGTAGATGGCGCTATAGCAGTATTAAGAGAGAGAGGTATAGAAAATGAAACGATCACAGAAGCACTCCCCCAGTCAGAGAGAAACAGACTCGATAGTGACACAAATACCGAGAGAAAGATTGAAGGAGTTTATAACCCAAATGATATCGTTACAGAAGAAAAAGCAGACACAGAACAAGAAGTAGAAGAATATGATGTATCTGAGGGTTTAACAGAACAAGAGAAATTAGAACAACAAAAACTACAAGATGAGTTTGATAAGTTTAACAGGGTTATGTCTGCAGCTGTTAATCCAAACAAGTTAATTAACGTACCTTTAGCAGATCCAACTGAAAGTATATTTGGCAATAGATATTTTTACGGCACTGTTAAAGGCCCGCAGGGAAGAATGACCAATGTGGTTTTAACAGAGGGGTTTCACGAATATAAAGGAACAGATCAGGCAGGCAACCCCATTTATAGTGGTGAGGGATTAGCACATATTCTAGGTGAGCGCGGTAGAAAACCAAGCAGAAGAGATGAGTTATTAGTTCCCACAGAAGAAGGTAATTGGATAAAATATAAAGATGTTGAAACAGCTATATACGAAACATTAAAAGCATATAAGTATAAGAATGGTGTAAGGCAAAAATTTGACGGTAAATCAACTGATCTTGTTTTGTTATGGGATAAAGCAAGAATAGCTGGTAAAAACAAAGCTAATAAAACATTAGCACTAGTTTTAAAATATAAAAAAGATACATATTCACAACCAGTTTATGTAGTCAATACAACATTTTTAGAAGAATCTGATAGGCGTTTAGGAACGCAGCGTGTTAACTCAGTGGCCACCATGCCAACTTCGGATACGACACCACAATCAAATCAAATAGTTGAAGATATAGAAAAGAAAAGACTTAATATTCAATATAATAACTTAGCACCAGTTTTAGGTAGGATTGTATCTAAGGTTACATTTGGAAAAATAGAAAAAGAAAAAGCACAAAAAGAAGCAGAAAAAATATTAATTAAGTTTCAAGATGCTTTATTACCTGTAGGCGCTATGTTGGATGAGCTAAAGAAGAAGGGTTTTACAATAGCTGATGCTTTAGATACATATATGCAGGAAGAGTTATTTCATGGTGTAGCAGGAGCTAAAGTTGAGAAAATACAAAAAGAATTATTTGAACCATTAGCTGACACTATAAAAACTATAAATATATCAGAGCCTAAATTAAATGAACTTAAAGGTATTAGTAACTTTTATATTAGGGCATCAGAGAGATATATCGATAAAAGATTGGCAGTTGCAGATGCCATCCTGTATGCAAGGCATGCCAAAGAAAGAAACGACTACATAAATAAAAATAAAGCTGGTGACAAGACAAAAGGCTCTGGTATGGCGAATAGTGAAGCTGATGCCATAATAAAATGGCTATCCACGCTTGATTCTACTGAAGGTGGCAAGTTAGCTAAGATAGAGAATATATCTAGACAGATAATACAAAGCACTAACAGGCAAAGATTAGATAGTGGTTTGATATCAAAAGACTTATTAGATAATAACTTTAATTCTAAAGTATATAAATATTATGTGCCACTTAGAGGTGACATCGAATCTGAAGTTGAAACACAAGAAGATTTGATGGGCAAAACAAGAATGACCACCAATTTGTTTGGCGCAGCGGGTAAGGAAGACCGGTCCGCATTAGGACAAACCGATTATGCAGAAAATATAATTGCATCTATGATGGCACAAAACCAAAGATCAATTGATCGTGGTGAGCGTAATAAAGTTGGTAGATCATTTTTAAATTTAATGAGAGGCATGGAGGAGCAACCTGATGGCACTTTTGCTATTAACGATCAATTAAGAGAACATATGAGTAAGATAGCTGTTTTCTTAGATGATATGCCTAAACAAGCAAGAGATGCACTAGATCCAAATACAATATTAACGCTAAAAGAAAATGGTGCAGAAGTTAAGGTTCACTTTAAAGATCAAAGAATAGGTCGTGCAATGAAGGGTCACATGACTCCAGAAAGCATGGGCAAGTTTACTAAAGCGCTTGGTAAAATGAATAAGTATTTATCTAGTATTAATACAACATATAACCCATCATTTGTTATTCCAAACTTCGCCAGAGACTTGCAAGCAGCTGGTGTGAACATGCAACAGTACGATCAAAAAGGGATGACGAAAGAAGTATTAACCAGTGCGTTACCAGCAGTAAAAGGAATAGTTGCTGTATTAAGAGGTGGTCAAGAAACCTTTTGGTCTAAAGAATATAATAAGTTTGTTGAAGCTGGTGGTAAAAATGCCACAAATCAGATGGGCGATCTTCAGGATCAGATTAATAATATTGGAGATATATTAGGAGATATATCTGATACAGGAATAAAGAAGAAGCTAGGTTTAAATAAAAATGGATTTACAAGAAACTTATTAAAAATATTAGATGACTATAACACAGCAGTTGAGAATGGTGTCAGAGTTGCAACATTCACTTCGTTAGTTAAGCGTGGCGTTACACCGGCCCGGGCTGCACAAGCGGCAAGGAACGTAACCGTGAACTTTGCGAAGGGTGGAGAAAATAAGACCCTAATGAACTCTTGGTATTTATTTTATAATGCATCACTTCAGGGTTCAATGGCGCTTATTAATGCTGCCGCGAAGTCAAAGAAGGTGAGAAAAGTTTGGGGTGGTTTGGTTATCTACGGCATCATGCAAGATCAGATCAATTCACTATTATCTGGCGATGAAGATGAAGATGGAATTAAAGATTATGATGAATTACCTAGATACGTTTTAGAGCATAATTTAATACTACCTACCTTTGGACTGGCAGATGATAAGTTTATAATGATACCTTTATCTTATGGTCTTAACTTGGCAGTTAACTTTGGTAGATCATTAAGTAGATCAGCTAGGGGAGAATACACTGCAGGAGAAGCCAGTAGGTCTATCTTCGGCACTGCGTTTGAGAGTATTAGTCCGTTTGGTGGATTTGATAACATTTACAACCTTACAGCACCTACAGTACTTGATCCTTTTGTCAGTTTGGCTATCAACGAGGATTATAAGGGAGATCCTATATACAAAGAAAGTCCTACATTCTCATCACGACCAACACCTGATAGTCAAGCATACTGGTCTAATACTAGTTCCATAGCAAAAGGAATTGCAGACTCAATAAACAGTATTACTGGTGGAGATGCAGTAGAGAGTGGTTATATAGACTTTAGCCCTAATACATTAGAGTTCTGGTTTGATTACTTCGCTGGTGGCACGGGAGCTTTTGTACAAAGATCTTTTGAAGCTCCTGTCGCTATTTACGATGCTTTGCAAGGGGACTTTGAAGGCGATATAATGAGAGCAGTTCCACTAGTTAGAAAGGTAGTAATAAGTCCTAGTGAAAGAGAAGATGTAGGAAACTATTTAGAGAACAGACAAGACCTGTACACGATACTAGCTAGAATAGACCTAGCAAAGAAGTCAGGAGATGGATCAACTGTTAGAAGCCTATTCACAGAGTACAGAGATCAGTTAAGGATAGCTGGAAGAATAAAGGCTATTGATAATGCAAGGAATAGATTATTACGGCAGATTAAAGAGATAGAAGCTAACCCACGAATACCAGAAAAAACAAAGTTAAACCTAAAGAGAATCAGAAGACAAAAGATAAATGATCTGATGAAGCAAGGTCTTATATTAATGAGATCGGCAGGTTTTAAAAAGGCAGGATAAAAGTTAACGTTAATTTATAGCTAAAAGTTAGCGATATAACTGGTCATATGAATGGCAGCGAATCGAGAAACTAGAACAGTTGACTAACCGAAGGCTTGTTTGACTGGCTGCCACAAAACAAGTCATTGTTTCTTTTTTATATTCTTGATAAGTTCTTTTAGATACCATTGTGCTTTTTCTAAGTCTTCCAATGGATTATTGCTGTTTTTATGCTCGTATCTCCATAAATATTTAAAGATACTGCCTTGTAGGTAATGTCTGTAACCATCTCCAAGTGCCGATTTGATTGCGTCTATGCACTCCACTCTGCCTTTACGATAGTGTTCTGGTCTATTTACTTTATCACTCATTTTATTTTATGCTCCTTATGATGACAAGTAATGCAAAGCAAATCACATTTATCTATTTCTTGTTTTATCTTTTCCATAGAATGATTTTTACCTAGCATTCTTGATATGTTGTTAATTTTAGTGGTTGGGTCTTTGTGGTGAAAGTGCAAAATATCTGGGTTATCTTTATACCCACAAGAAGAGCAACCAACCTCCTTCTTGTATGCACGAATTTGTAACCTTTTTTCTGCTTTTCTTCTGGCATTTAATCTATTTGTAGCTTTGTCTTTTAACAGATCATCTGCTTCTTTTTTAATTTCAGGATCAATAAACCCCATAGATATAAAGTTCTTATCTCTAAAACTTTGTAGATACTCATTGAAGCCAGTTTCCTTTTCAAGCAACTCTGCTTTTTGTATAAGTTTTTTTGCAAAGTCTCTTAAACCTTTTGCTAAAGTGTTATATCTGATTTGTTTGTCTATTTGTTTATTATTATATTTTTCTGGCTCTATTATGTAGCCACCATTATCGCACTTCATTACTATCTTCATTTTATTCCTATACCCTTAAAATCTTTTAAATCAAAGTGGCACATAGGTTCTTGGTCTTGCCAGTCATTTCTGTCAGATCGACCACCATGTTTAATCTGGTGATGACTAAAAAAATCAAGATAACCAGTTTTGTCTGTCCACGATACTATTAGTATTGATTTAGTATTTGTTTCTCTGGCAAGTCTTCTGGCTTCCATGACCTTTGCTAGAGATATTATATATGTTGGAAATGTCCCAAAAGTGTGCGTTCTAACTTTTACTTCTGCGAAGCCCACTGGGCTTTCGTCACGATACATCACATAATCTATTTTGTAGGACATTGGTAATTTGTAGGAAGCTACGTTCCAACAATCTGAAACGTAGCTTATAAGATTTTGTTCTGACCTTAGGTCGTTTGCATTTTCATACATAGGTCGCATAAGTTAACATTAACCTTTTTTGCTTTCTACCCAAGCGATTATATCTTCCTTTTTGTATAGAGTTTTAGTTTTGTTTTTTGATTTAATTATGCCATAACCTTTTGGGAAATTCTCCTCTGGGTTTTTTGCTAACTTTAAAACCATTTGCTTACTTATTGAAAGATATCTAGCAACACCATCTACAGTCAAAAAATCAGAAGAAATATCTGCATTATTTGTTGACTTCGTTGACATTCTCACTCCTATCGTCTGGTGTACCATCTTCATTTAACTTAACCATGACAACCATATACCTTGACCCAACCCAGTCTTTGTGTAGATCTTGAGGTACATCATTTGGGTGTATTGTTAGCTTTATGTTAGTTCCATTCTTGTCTTGCATCATAGATGTTTTAACTGCTTCAAAACTAACACCCTCAATTTTCTTTTCTTCTTCCATTTATCTCTCCTTTAGAATGGTATTGGATCGTCTATTTCATCATCAGATTTATCTTCAGTAGTCTTTTGCTCTACCTTTTCTTTCTGATTATCTTTTCTTTCTTTTTCCATGTTGGCTATTATTCTCAAATAAGCATTGCCAGACTTGGCTACTTTTTTCCAACCAACAAGATTAACTTTAGGTTGTTCTATTCCCTCTTGCTTTTGAGCTATGAGGTCATCAACAACTTCCATATCCAGTTCTAATATTCCATTATAATCTGGACTTCTGTCACTTCTCTTTTGCTTTGCAACAAACAAAGCTCCAGTCGCACCATAGTTGTTTTCTTCCATTAATTTTCTCCTTGTTTAATTTCTTTTGCTCTTTCTCTGAAAGCATCTTCTACTTCTTGATGTGCAATCTCAGACATTGCTTTCAGTTGTCGTAATGGCTCTGGATTATTTTTCCAATATGCCACCAAATCCTCTCTGGTTTTTTGCACCTTTAAAAATGTCAAAAACATTTCTTTAATCATGGCAATCATCTTAGGATCTGGTTTATCACTTGTGCCTTTGTTAGGGTTGTCTGCTTCATCTATTTCAGCTTGAGAATAGAAGTCCCCATGAACACCAAGTAATTTTAATATGACACGATCTATAGCTCTCTTTTCTGCCATAGCAAATGGGTAAGTGCTTTGCTTTGCATAAGTCTTATAATTTTCTGGACTTACCTCTCCAATAGACCATGCAGTATTCTTTCCCTTGCCATCATCTATATAGCCTTGAACAACCAAAGACACTATTTTCTTCTCAGTATCACTTTCAATAATCTTTGGTGGGTCAAACCACATACCAAGATGGGCAGATATTTTTTCTAATGCTTTGTGCTTAACAATCAAAACATTTTGATTTTGTGGCAACGACCAAACTGCACTAGATCTGTCTTTTAAATCAACAACCTCTCCCACTTCCTTGAGAAGTTTACTTAACTTTTCGTTTATTTCTGCCATTACAACTTCTTCCACTCCCTAATCTTATCTCTTATTTTTATAAATAATCTGATTAAGAAAAATGGTTTTTCGACTTTACCCTTACCAGTAGCTTCAGCTATATGCTCTGCAATAAGAGATCTGTCTTTTGGTCTTGTTGCAATTATCTTTGGTTTTAACTTTACCAAACCACTTTTCTTGACTTTTCTTGTAACTTTTTTTGGACTAGCTTTGTCCGTTTTTTTATCAACCATTATTAATCCTTTCTTGATATTGGTTACAAAAATCAGCAACTGAACAATAGTTGCCACAACGAGTATGTTCTCCAACTCGAAACTCTATTTCTAAACTTGTTTTGTTAGTGTAGGCTCTGTCAGTTTCTTTATGCCACTCCATGTATTTTATGGCTTCTTCCTCGCTATCTAAAACTCTGATAGCTCTCTTCTGACCTTTTTTCTTTACTGCCCAAGTGTCATTCTTTTTCCATGTGTCTTCGTCTGAACACAATGGGTAACTCTGGTAAACGTCAAAATTTATCTGGGAATCTTGATGCAATGCCATTCTCTTTTTGACATATGCCAATCTATCCTCGTAACTCCACAATGGTATGTCTACAAACACGATAGGTGCTTTTGGATAGTTTTCTTTTTTCTCACTATCTCTTCTATTCCAATCTCTCAGTATGGCACATATTTTAAGGCTAGTTACGTTGCTTTTAGAAAAAGCATTTTTGTCATCTACCAGATAGGCATAGCAGTTAAGTTGGTTTTCCCATTCTGGCTTCCCATATATTACAGACCAGACTGACGTAACCTTGTAATCAACTATAGTTATCTGGTTGTTTTTTATTTCTTGTCGATCAACTGCACCAGATAAAACCCAACCATCAACATCAGAATACAATCTTTCTTCTGTTATACTATCGTCTGTTTGCTTTGAATTTTCTAGAACTGAATGAACTGCAGTACCAAATAATGCCCAGATCATATCTACTGCATCAACTTCTATGTCTTCGTCATACTGCTCTTTCATAATCCTTATTCTAGGACTATCGATCAATGATGTTACTGATATATCAGCTTTGCCTTTACTGTATTTATCGTTTATGGCAAAATCCACGAATGGTTTAGGCATACCAAACTTGTTTGTAATTTTCATGTGTCTTCTCCTACGCTATTTTGAAACTATAATGGATCACTATGTATGTCAATAACAAATAATAACAAAACTCAATTTATTATCGAGGGAGAGCCAGCGAGTAAAGGAAACTCTAGAAAAATAGTTAATTTTGGAAAGAGAATGGCACTAATAAAATCTCAAAAAGCTAGAGATTATGAAAAATTATTTACTGACCAATGTCCAATTTTAGAAAATCTTATTGAAACAGATGTAAAAGTGGAGTTAATTATATACTACGCATCAAGAAGACCAGACTTGGACGAAAGTGTGGTGCTAGATTGTATGCAAGGGAAAATTTATGTTAATGACAGACAAGTCAAGCAAAAACATATATATTGGGGACTGGATAGAGAAAGACCAAGAACTCATGTCAGAGTGTCGCCTTTGGAAACATGTAGTGTGCCAAGCGATCTCTGATAGTTATTTAGGAAGTCCCAAAGAAAAAGTTAGGGTTGGCGAATGGCTAATGTCTGACGATTACATAACAGTCTGCGACATGGCAGAATTACACCCAGAAAATTTATTTAAGTTAATTAAAGAGATATTAATTAGTAAACCAGTAGTTGCTAGATATCTTGGGGAGAGATTAAGAAAAGTAATTCAAGATAGGGGTCATCTCTACTAGTTATAACATACTAGTTA
>TARA_R100000231_G_scaffold76174_4_pt1 | contig 16338 bp, 11 predicted proteins | sample TARA_R100000231 | Tara Oceans TARA_R100000231 (sample SAMEA2620565) | marine metagenome | biome: marine biome (ENVO:00000447); feature: surface water layer (ENVO:00002042); material: "saline water (ENVO:00002010), including plankton (ENVO:xxxxxxxx)" | depth 5 m | reverse complement strand
CGCAGAAAAAACAGCTATTAATTCAGCATTAAGTGACGTTCATGACACTTTTGCTAGAACTATATATGTGTATGTAAAAGAAGCTAGCACGGTTCCAGCAGAACTTAACTATAATCCTCTTTATGGCAGGACAAAAAACACTGCCAAAATATCTTCAGAACAAACTCTTAAAAGGTATTCTTTTAGTGCTAGAATCTTTTATAAAAATGAACAAAAAGAAGATATTATTGACGGCAATGGTCAAATGAGTTTGCTCGCATCAGAAGGTCAAATTAGAATTAAAGTTAAATCTGATGCTTATGAAAAAATAAAAATTTGTTCTAAAATTGAAGTTGATGATGAATTATATATCGTTGATGGAGATCCAAAAGTAATAGGACCATTTGATGCTCAGTTTTATTCTATATTTTTAAAACGTGAGAACTAATGGCTAGAAATGCATTTATATCCGCTACAAAAGCACAAGTTTCAGTTAACGCCAAAGAATTATTAAGAGAGTTAACTGTAGATAGTCCTAACAGCAGGACTATGGCAATGGCTATTAGGTCTTTGATAGAGCCTAAAATTAAAGACAAACAAAGAGACTTAGTTAGAGAATTTGAAATTCATCCGATTACAGTCGAACTAAATGCTGGGCCAAGAGCTTCTAATACAAGTGGCACTCTTGGTGGTTATGGAAACTTATTTTCTTTTATAGGTTTCTCTTCAGGAGATGAGCCTACGAGTATTATATCTCAAATATTTAAAGAAAGAATAAAGTTCAATGTTAGAAGAAAAAATAATCAAGGTAAATATCAAATTACTTTTTTTATTCCTAATGTTGAGGAGATATATGGATTAACTCCAGTTCCTTGGATGCTTGGTAAAAGTTGGGCTAAAAGTATAGAAGAAGGTGGTTTTACTAATTTAGGACAATTTTTGTTTAGTTCTAGTGGATTTGATCAATCTAATTCTGGGACAGGTATACAAGCCAAAAATAAAGCTTCTGGTGTAAGTTTTACTAGAACTCCATATATTGGAAAATTAATAAAAGATTTTAAAAAGAAATTATTAAGGTTAGATAAATGAAAGCCCAATTTGATCAAAACATTTTATCAAGTTTTTACCTATGGTTTGAAAACCGTTTATTAGGTGATTCTTCTAAGGCTTATCAAACAAATTTAAGTAATGCTTTTACTTCAGGCAGCTTCCCAGATGTTCCTTCTACACATATAGCATTTCAAGGAAAATTTAGATCATTAGTTGGGGAATATAATGTAGATAATCCAAATTCAGGTTTCTTTTTAGGTAATTCTTTCATTACAGGCAACTATGATGAAAATGGAAATGTTTTTACAGATTATGAAAATGGCAGATTAATATTTCCTCAAGCTTCTGGCGCTGCTATCGGAAGCACTGCTTTGACGGCTAATTCTACTGTAAAAGAAGTAAATACTTATATCACAAATGATACAGACGCTCAAATAATCCTGCATTCAGATTTTAAAGACAGCGCCACTGAGCTTCCGTATCAATACAGCAAAACAGGAGAATTTGATGAAACAACATATTTTTTACCCGCTTGCTTTATTTCTGTAGCATCATCAGATAATAAGGAATTTTCTTTTGGAGGAGAAGAAGACACTAGAACCAGAATGAGGGTTATGGTTTTGTCCTTTGATAATTACACATTAGATTCTGTTCTTTCTTTGTTTAGAGACACGGTAAGAAGAGATATTACGCATATCCCGTATGAAGACTTCCCATATGGGTTTTCTTTCTCAATTAAAGATTATCCTTATAGTTACGATAATTTAGTTTCAGCCCAATCAAGCCCCGTTAAGTCTCATATTCAAGACGTTTCCGTCTCAAAAATAGTCTCTGAAAGAATTAGAGAAAATTTAAATAAGAACATATCAATAGGATATATTGACTTTGAATTATGCACTTATCGTTTCCCTAGGCTATAAATCAGTGTAAGAAGGTGTAAACATTTACACTTTTAAACATTTATTGCAATATGGCTTCTAGAACAAGAATTATTTCACAAAGCAAGGCTGTTTACGCATCGCCCACGGGCTTAATCGGCGGTTTCAATGCCGATGGAGCATCATCAGGTGTGATGCCAAAGCAGCTTCATCGTGTAGACACTTTTTCATTCGACATTGATCTCGCTGGAGGGAGACAAGATGTTAGAGAATTTGGTCAATTAGCACGAATCGGAACTATCTCATTGGGAGATTTAAACCCAACTTTTTCATTAGGTTATTTTTTAGGAGATGGAGAAAATGAAGGAAATTTAGGATTTAACCCTGTTGGTATTACTGCTGCTGGATTAGGAGATCAATTTATCAGCGGAATCGTAGCAGAGGATGCGGCCAAAAGGCAGAAAAACTTGCATGTTTTAACTGTCGCAGAAGGTCAAGACGCTTTCGCAGCTACAAATAGTTTTATTGATAATCCTACTGGTAAATTCACCACTGCTGAAAGAGCAGGGCATGATGTTGTTTCTTTTGGAAATTGTAACTTTACAAGCTACAGTGTTAATTTTGCTGTCGGAGAAATCCCAAGAGTTGATATTGAGGGTGTTTCTGAAAACGTAACATTTGACCCAACTAGCTCTGGAATTTATAACCCTTCTTTAAACTCAGCAGGAGGAAGGGCAGACACTGGGCAAATTATGCTTGGAACTCCTTCTACTGGAAACATGGGTGTTCTTGTGCTTAGACCAGAAGATGTAACTCTCTCCTTCAGTGATGAAGAATTTTCTTTTGGTGGAACTGATTTAGGAGATATGCATGTTCAAAGTGCTTCTATCGAAGTTCCCCTTTCAAGGACTCCTATTGAAGCTCTTGGTTCAGCAAAAGCAGTTGCTCAACCTTTAGACTTCCCGATTAACGTAACAATGTCTGTTAGTTCTATATTAAAGAATCTTCAGTCAGGAGCAGTAGACAGAATTTTAACTGGTTCTGCTGGAGATGAGACAACTAACGTGACTCTTAAAGTTAAGGGAGAAGATGGTTCTGAGAAGCACAGATTTGTTATGCAAAAAGCAGTTCTCGATTCTCAAGGATTCTCTCAAGGATTAGATGACAATGAAACAATTGATCTTGTTTTCTCTACTCAAATTGGAGGAACGAACCAAACTGACCAAGGCTTTTTCTATTCAGGTGTTGCTGGTGCGGCATCAGATGTTTACAACAACTTGGATCAGGCTTCTCCTAATATTCCTTATGGATTCTATTATGCAAAGGCTAATGATAGAAAGCCATACTCTTCTGAGGATGGTTAATACCTATTAAATATCAAAAAAAAGCCTCGCAGAAATGCGGGGCTTTTTTGTGTAAAGTAAAGTATGCCAGAGAGGGTTCATTCTAGTGAAATTCAGGTGTTTGTCGATGGACAAAGAATACCTGCTATAGAATCTGTGGCAATTGAATCACCAAAGAGCGTAACAGATATTCGTAGATTAGGAGATTCTCATGTAACAGAGAGGATGTTGAATAGTAACCAATCTTCGACTCTGACAATGGATGTATTTCTTACCACAGGCGCTACTGGGATAGATCCGATATATAGTTACCAGCACATGCAGTCAGGCTTTCTATCAACTGGTAAATTTAAATTTGATATTAAAGATTCTGTTGGAGTTACAACTATATCAGGGGGATCACTGACTTCTTACTCTATTAGAGGATCTGTAGGAGATATGGTCAAAGGTTCAACCTCATATTTAGGGGATGGAGCTATACAAACAAGCGCTGGAGCTTTAACTCCCAGTGATGCCTCAACTGATTCTTTTCTCGGTGTTTTTAGACCTAAAAATATAGCAGTCTCTACAACAACTGATGGAAGTGAGGGTGTAGATTCAACAGTTTTAAACATACAAAGCTTCGATATATCTACATCTATAGAAAGAGAATCAGTAACTAGACTTGGAGAAAGGCATCCTAAATTTAGGTATCCCACATTGCCATCTCAAGGTAATTTAAATTTTGAAGTTATAAAAACAGAAGCTACTGGGGTAAACATATCTAGTTTAATTTGTGAGACAGGTGTAATTAAAATTGATTTAAAAAACGATGCTGGACTGTCTCTTATCAATTTTACTACTAGTGGGTGCTGTTTAGAATCAGTGAATGAAAGCACATCTCTTGATGATAATACAGTTGTAAGTTTTTCATATTATTTCCCGATATTGCAATGATCGTAACTGGACAATTACCTAACTATAAAAGCTCAATTTATAATGTAGAGCTTAGTATTGATTCTCCAGAAAGTGGGTTTGCTCTCTCTTTATTAGAGACGGGAATAGATGGAAGTTTTAAAACTGCTAATTTAATAACTTTTTCAGGATATGATGGGTATCTATTTGACCAAAGCGGTAATTTTTTTGGAGGTTATGCTAGCGGCACTCCTTTTGAGTTAACAGTATATTACGATCAAGTTAATAAAACTTTTAATTACTATCATGATGACACCTTGATGGCTAACAGCTTAGATGTTACTGGAGATGCTATTTTTGGCACATCTGTAGTGACAATGGCTAGCTTTGAAAAACATGGGGATTCATCAGCTTCTATCCTAGTCAGTGGTATAAAAAATTGATTTTATATCGAAAATTTATATAATAATATAAATGAAAAAGATCTACACATTTGATGTTGTAAGAGAGGTAGAAAAAGAAGTGCCTCATGTAAAAAAGACAAAAAATGGTCCTGTTGAGACTACTAAAAAAGTAAAAGAAGAAATTAAAAACGAGGTTTGTTTTATAAAGCCTACTATCTCTGAAGTTGAAGACGCAGAGTTCTTTTACGGTCAAAAATACAACGAATATATAAATGCTGGTTTTTTAACTAAGGCCATGCTGGCAAAAAAAATGGGAGATAATGGAGGTCTTAATTCTAAACTAACTTCACAAAAAGTTAGCGCTGCAATTAAAGAAAATATGGATGCAGCAAGAACTATCGAGTTTTTTGCGGGAGCTAAAGAATTAAGTGATGATCAGCAAAAACAATTAGATGAAGCCAAATCTACTTTCATAGAGACAAGAACTGAAGTTCATGAATATGAAATGGCTTTAAACACACAATTTAGTCAAACGGCTGATGCAAAAGCAGAAAATAAATTAGTAGAGTGGTTTGTGTTAATGTTTTCGTATTATGAAGAAAAAGTTGGAGAAGATACAACTTTGTTTCCATTTTTTGAGGGGGACACATACGACGAAAAAAGAAAAACAATGCTAAACTTACAGGAAGAGGATGAGGAAATTGATGATCCGATTTTTTTAAAGCATAAAGTTTTGTTTGATCAGGCTTTTGAAAAATTAATTCAAGTTGTTAGTATTTGGTATAACAAAGTAGGGGAGGACCAAGAAAGCATAGAGAAAGCTTTAAAAGATTTGTTTAGCTTGCAAGAAGATGAGCAAGAAGAATGATACTAGTTCTACTGACTTGCTAGAGATTATACAGGGTTTAAGTATTTTACATTTTAAATCTAAAAAATATTTTTTTAAGCACCCAACGGTTTTAGATTCTCTAAAATCAGAACAAGAATATTCAGAGCATATCAGAAGGTCTGTAGATTCTGGCATCAAAACAGAAAAAGAACTAATTGATAAGGCATTAAAAATTGGTGTTTGGTCTGTAGACAAAGAGGATAAAATAAAATCTTTGAAATGGATGATTAAAAAATCCTATTCTTCTTTGGCAAAAATAAAAGACCCTAAACAGAGGGAATTATTTGATAAACAAATTAAGTCACAAGAGCTTGAACTAAAGGAGATTGAGCAAAAAAGAAATAATTTAGTAAGGTATAGCGCCGAGCATTTAGCTTCAGTTAAAAGGACTAAATACACTATTGATAAGTGTTTATTTACTGACGCAGAATTTAATGAAAACCCCAAAGAAGATGTTTCTTTAATAGCGGCATTTTTTTCTAAATTTTCACATTTAAACAGTAAAGAAACAATTTTAAACGCCTCTTATCATGGAGGTTTTTTTGATTTATTTATCCCACAAAGTAGAAATCCTCTAGAGTTGATAAAAAAAGATTTCACCACAATAACTCTTTTCCAAAAAAGTCTGCTAATATTTTCCTCTAGTCTTCTTAATAAAATGAAGAATGTAAGCATTCCTGATGAAATTTCAAAAGATCCTGTAAAAATACTAGATTACGAAGAAAAACAAGTAGGAGATAAAAAAGTTTCACATGGTGTAGACGATTTGAAGATGAAAATGCAAGCTAGAGGAGGAAAGCTTAAAGCAGAGGACTTTTTAAGCTGATAGGTGTAATTTACACTATATGCCGTCTAGTTTTAATGCAGAGTTAAATGTAAAGCTAAATCCTCAGAGCTTAAATTCGTCAACGAAGCAAGTTCAACAGGCTTTAGGTAGGATTACAGGGCAAGCATCAGAGTTTCAAAAATCTCTGGATGCTTCTACTGCCCGTGTCTTCGCTTTCGGCGCTACCACTGCGGTTTTAAATGGAGTAACTCAATCATTTAAAAAATTAGTCAGCACTACAATTGAAGTAGAAAAAAGATTGATTGAGATTAATTCTATTTTTCAAGCTACAGATGCTACTTTCAATAGGTTTAGAAATTCTATATTTCAAGTAGCGAAAGATACAGGACAGGCTTTTGGCACAGTGGCAGATGGGGCCGCAGAGCTTGCTAGGCAGGGTTTAAACGCAGAGGAAACAGCAAAAAGATTAAAAGCATCTTTAGTATTAACTAGGATTTCAGGATTAGACGCAGAAAAATCTGTAAAAGCTCTAACTGCTGCTATTAATGGATTTGCATCGGCTGGGCTAAGTGCAAATCAAATTGTTAATAAACTTGTTGCTGTAGATACTGCATTTGCTGTGTCAGCACAAGATTTGGCAGAAGCTTTTAGCCGTGCTGGTTCGACAGCAGAAGATGCTGGTGTTAGTTTTGACCAATTACTAGGATTAATTACAGCCGTTGAGCAAAAAACAGCTAGGGGTGGAGCAGTTATAGGTAACGCTTTTAAATCTATTTTTACTAGATTATCTAGAGGAACCACAATTGAGGAATTAAAAGAACTAGGTGTAGCAATTGATGCTAGTCAAACTGGTATACAAAAATTAATGGCGCTTTCTTCTGCTTTAGATAATATATCAGATCCAACTGTAGCGTCTAAAATAAAAGAACTAGCAGGTGGTGTTTTCCAGATAAACGTAGTTAGTGCCGCCTTAAAAGATTTAGGAAGTAATACTTCTATATTTAAAAATGCGGCTATTACAGCAGCTTCTGCGACAAATGAAGCTTTTGAAAAAAACGCAGAACTTAATAAATCAATATCTGCTCAGATCAATGTCTTGATCCAAGGTTTGACTAGTTTATCAGAAAAAATAGGCTCAATTACATTTGGTCCGTTATTAGAAAACTTAGTTGGAATAGCAACAAAGTTTACAGAATTTTTAGACAAAGCATTAGATCCAGAAAAAGGAAATATTTTCATAAAAGGGTTTTTTAAAACTATTGGTTCATTTCTTAGTGGCCCCGCTATTGTTTTGTTTACTGGAGCATTTGTTAAAATTGCTGGGTTGATAGCAAAATTTGCGGCAGAAGGAATGAAGTCTCTGTTTGCGATGGGGACTCAGGCAGAAAGGATAAAAAATATTGAAAGTGGAATCGTAGGACTTCTTTCTAGAGATAAAAGTTTAAGAACAATTATCGCTAGCACTACAGCAACTCAGGCTCAAAAAGAGCAAGCAATAATAACAGCAATACAAAGAGAAAATCAATTATTAAGAGATCAAGCTACACTTAGAAGGAGTCTAGCAACTACAGCTTTTGGAGCGGGTGTTAGGGGTTTTAACGATAACACTGGATTATTTAGCAGGAGAAGAGGAAAGCCTTTTGCAAAGGGGGGTAGAGTCACAGGGGGTTCTGGGACTAAAGACGATGTGCCAGCAATGCTTACCGCTGGAGAATTTGTCATGCGTAAAAGCGCTGTAGATAAATTTGGTTTAGGCTTCATGAGACAAGTTAATAATGGAGCAATCGGAATGAGTAATGGAGGATTTGTCCCTAATTATTCAAGAATCCCTCCATTGTCAGATCTGATGAAAAAGCGAGAGGGAAAGAGATTTAGAGAGAGAGAACAAGCAGGATCATTAACAGATGACGATAAACAAGTTTTAGCGAATATTGAAATTCAAAAAGGTAAAGCTAAAGCTCAACAAGCTAAAAGATTATTTATTAATCCAAGAGGTTCTGCCATTCTTGTTCCTAATATTGGCTTTAAGAAAAATTTAAAAGCAGGAACTAGAGGAAACTTTAAACAAGGTAAAAATAATTTCCCATTTGAGTTTACTGAAAAAGTTAGGATTCGTGGACCTCAAGTTCCTAGAGCAGTAGATCAAGCTGCTAATCCACAAGATGAAAAATTAAAAAGATCAATAACTAGAGGTGTTTCTACCTCTGCTGCAAACTATGCTGGGTTATTGAGACCAACTTTAGGCAAACCTGCTCCATCTCAAGTTTTAAGAAACATGAAGGTTCAGGGGGGAGGAAAGGGAGCTTTAAATGCTATTGTTGGGGCAGCTTTTGAAGCGGCTGTTAGTGTAGGGCTTGGAGTTAGTCCTGCTAAAAATACCGAGGGCGGTGATTTTGATATTAAAAATCAAAGTGCTACGGTTATGAACGATACAAGAACATTGTTTGGTCTTCCTGACAATGTTAATTTGATGGATTTTAAGGTTAGTAGCAGTTTAGGCAATATAGCAAGTTTTGCTAAAAAACTAAAAAATCAAGGCAGAGCTAGTGGAGGGATGAAGATGGGAGGGTTGGTCCCAAACTACGCTGGTGGTCCAGTTCCATCTTCAATGATAAGAGTTCATAAAGACCCAATTTCAGGAACTCCTTTAGCTGTAACAAACACACGCGATGAGCCTAGAGGTTTAAAAGATGCAATTAAAAGAGAAAAAGCTGGTATAGGAATGACTATGGGAGGTCTTGTTCCTAATTATGCTGAAGAAGCTCCACGCAGCCGTTTGGGTGGTGGTGGCGCTATTATGGGTTTATTTGCAATACAAGGAATCCTTCAAACTTTTAGTGCTGGAATGGAACAAAGCACAACCGCTACGGAAGCAGACACAGAAGCTACTGAAGAAAGAATAAAAGCAACTGAAAAAGATTTCGCCAAAAGACAGAAACTTTTAAACAATTTAGAAAAAAATAGTGCTGAAGTTCAAGAATCAACTAGCGCTTTTGCTGGCTTTGTTTCAGCAATGAATATAGCTACGACTGCTTTAATTACATTGTCTACTATTAGTGAACTTGGAGGTGGTAATTTAATAGGTAGAGTAGCTAAAACAGGGGTTGGAGCCAAGTTAGCTGGTGCTGGTGCTGGTGCTGGTCGATTCTTTAAAGGAACTACTGCGAAAGATTTGGCGGCGAGACAGAAAATAACAGATAAAGCTAGGGCCAAAGGAGGAGGTGGTTTTGATGATGTGGGTAAGTTTGAAAAGAAAATGGATGCAAAGTTCAGAATGCGAGGCATGGTGAGAGCGGGTGGAGCTATTGGCGGGTTGTTTGCAGCGGGTTCAGCAATTAAATCATTAACTGATGATGAGCTTACAGGAAAACAAAAAGGAAAAGAGATTAGTGGCGCTGGAGGAGCTTTAGCGGGAGGTCTGGCAGGAGCCAAGGCGGGTGCAATGCTAGGATTGGTAGGTGGACCTGCGGCTCCAGTGACAAGTGCAATAGGGGCTGTTGTTGGGGGTATTGCAGGAGCAGCTTTTGGTGCCTTTGGAGCAGAATCAATATTTGACGGTCTTGTTGGAAACCCAGAAGATGACATACAAAAAGCCCTAGAAGATGCTAGTGCTAAAGTTTTGTCAAGATCATTTGAGGCGGCTCAAATGGATGAGGGAACTTTCAATCAATTGGCGAATGAAAATTTAACTAGAATAGCTGAAACAGGAGGAGATGCAGGAGCAGTAGAACAAGCTTACAGAGATGCAGTAAAAAAATCTGTAGAGATAGAAAAAAATAAAGCTTTAGGCATAGAGAATTCAGGTGAAGAAATGGTCAAAGCTGATATAGCACTTAGAGATTCTATAAGAAATCTACTCGGCGTAGTTTCTTTAAATGCAAAAGTTAGAGAACAACACGCAAGAGAAATTGAATTCACTGAAGCTGGTATAATTCAAGCAAATAAAGATTTAAAAAGGGCTACTGCGGCAAGAGCGCAAGCTATAGATAAAGCTAGAGACACTGCTGCAACTCTGTTATCTGGCGCTCAATCTGCAAGCGCTATTGCTGGCACTGTTGGCGGTCCCTTTGGAGGAGCAGTTCAAACTGCCGCTGGGATTGGTTTACAAAGAGCTAATATAGTAAGCGCTCAAACTGAAATGGATTTAGCTAGAGCAGAAATGCAAACTTCAGGTTCTCCAGAAGAATTTGCAGAAAACAAAAAAATATTTGATGAGGCGGCTAAGAACTTTAGAGAACAGGTTAGAAAAGCTGGAGAGTCGTTAATCAATAACATAGACAAAACAGAAAAAGCGTTTGATAAAATCGGCAAACAAATTGTAGATTCTTTAAAAGCAGAAAAGGCTGCTAGAGTTGCTGATGCAAAAACTACATTGGGTCAAGAGATGGACCCAGAAAGACTTAAGCTTGAATTAGAATCTATCAAACAGTCTATTCAAGAAGGAGATATAGGTGCCTTTGAACAAAAAGCCCGTGATTTCAGTGGTCAAGGTTTGGGTTCATTAGAACAAATATTTACTGCTGAGTTTGGTGAGGTATTAGGAAACAAACTTCAAGATGCTATTCTTCAAACAAGAGAAGATAAATTAAATCTAGGTGGGCAAGGAAGTTTAAATGAAGATTTTTTAAAGAATTTAAATAAAGAAAAAGGAATAGATAGAAGTGCAGAGAGAGACGAATTAAAAGAAGAGAGAAGAGATCTTGCTAAACAAATAGAACTTCTTGAAAAAGAATATAAGAGAATGCAAGAAGAGACTTCAACTGCTACGATAACTGGAGAGTTAAAAAGAATGAAAGCGGCTATGGATGGCGCTGCTGAGAGTTTTGAGGGGGTGGATGCGTTTGTTAAGGAGCAATCAGATGCCGCTACTAAAGCATCAGAACTAGTAGAGAAAAACGCAAAATTTGTAATTGAACAGAGTTCCTTGATGGATTCTGCTATAGATAGAATAAAAGAGCTACAAGCAGAATTAAACCGCTTACTTACAAAGTAAATGTTGATAGTTAACAATGTTGTTTCTTCGTCACTTCAAGTAACATATGATTACTTAGAGACATCAGAGCTTTTTGGATACAGTGTAGCGGGAACATATATAATAAATGTTTCTGATATTCAAATAGAACAAGGAGACACTGTTTTACTAAAGGGTAGAGAAGCTATAGAAAAAGCTTATGAGAGGCAAAATATAACAGCTAGAATCGGTGCAGATGATTACGTTAATGGAAGAATTACAAGTTTTTCTTTTGATTCAAGTTCATTAGTAGGATCAGAGACTGTTTCTATAACAATAGAAGAGTCTAGACCTTTAGATGATTACTCTGCTAAAACATTTGGTCAATATATTCCGAATCCCCATGATTTAGAAAGTTTTTCTGAAACTTATTCTTTTAGTAGATCTGGAGGCACTTATTCTTCCACCAGAAATATATCTATAGCTTATAAACAAAAAGGCGCAGAAAGTTTTTTAGAGAACGCTAAAACTTTTTTAACAAATTATTATTTTGGAGTTAGACCAGATTTTGGTTATCAGGAAGATGGCATATCAGAAAAAGCCCGTCTTAATAAAGGCTTTAGAGGGGTTATAACAGAAACTTATGATCTACTTGGTCTGACGGTATCTATTGAAGAAAAATTAAATTCTTCATTTATAGATCAATCTAAATCAGTAGGGAAAAAAGAAACTCAGAGTATTGAGATAGGAGAACAGGGTTTTTTAACTAAAACTTTTAACTTTGAATTAACTTCTTTAAGAAGAGATTCTGAAAATGTTATTGAGTCTGCGATGTCCGAAATCGTAGATGATTTAAAAGCTGCTCAAGAAGATGAATTTGGTTCTCCATTTTCTATATCTAAAACAATAAAAAAAGATGGTAACAGTGGAAATTTAGTCGTCTCTTTTAGCACAGACCCTAAAAAGTCTTCTGAAAATATCATTTCTTACTCGGGAACAGAAACAAAACAGGGAGCATTTAAAAATTATTCTTTAACAATATCTTTTAATTCTTCTGGCAAGAACAATACGGAAAAATTTCAAAATTCTAGAAACTTATGGGTTTCAGAACAAACCTATTACAAGGAAAAGATAAGGAGATTGTTTCACCCTGTTGAAGAATTTTTTGAGAAAGAAAGAGATACTACATTTTCTAGAGCAGATGGCAAGGTTAACGAAACAGTTACTTTTACCACTGATAATTCATATAATACAACTCAAGATGGTCTTTTAAAATTAAAAAAAACCATAAGCAAGACTCAACAAATTAACAGAATAGAAAAGTTTTTAGACTTATCACATTTACAAGATCAAGTTGTTGTAAAAGATTCTTTAAAAACTTTAGGTTCTGCGAATGTGACAGCACAAGCAACAGTTAGCCAAAGTATGGGTATTTATGAAGCTAAAAATCTTTTAGAATCTAAAACAGCAGAATTTGATGAACTGGTTGATGAGAACACTATACATATGGTTTCAGATACTATTTCTTTAAGTTTGGGAGACGGAACAGCTTCTAGAAATATAGAATATATATATAAAGACGATTAATGGCAGAGAGTATTACATATGGTTCCTTTACTTTTCCTGATCCAACACCTTTTGTGGGTCAAGGGGTAGAGCCTGTATATGTAGAAGGCAAGGTTGATTATTTTTTAGATTCTATACAGCTTGTTGGAAATTTAACAGGAGAAAATTTAAGTGGACTTCACATTCAAAAGATGAGGATGATTAGCGGTCTTCTTCCTGAATTTCAAACTTTGACTATCAGCAATGATGATGAGAATAAAGAATTTTTGTTTAGCACTCCTCAATCAATTTCTTTTAGTGATTCTGACTTAACAACAGTTTTACCTTATTCTATACAATTAATATCTTTCAATTCTGGAGATACTGGTTCAATGTTATCTAGTTTTTTTGGTGTCGCAGACCCAGTAGATACTTGGACCTTTACAGAAACAGATGGAAGAATAACAGAGGCTAATCATTCTGTTTCGGCAAGGGGTGTAAAGGTTAGCTCAAAAGATCCTCTAAAAAATGCTTTAGATTTTGTATCTGGAAGATCTTCTGGCTATTTAGATATTAGTTTATTCCAAACTGGGACTCATGCTTTTCTTGTCTCTAGAACAGAAAATATTGATAGAGCAAAAAATTCTTATTCAATAGATTCTTCTTATAAGTATAGCACAACAGAAAATCCAGTAACAGATTCTGGCATATTTTCAAGCAATACGCAAATAGCTTTTGACAAAGATAATGGGTTAACTTTAAATGTTAACGCTTCTTTACAAGGATCTATCACTGGGGCTTTGGTAGATACGGGACATTTTACTGCTGATGACGCTACTGAAATAGCTGTTAATGCTGTAGTAAGTTCTTTATCAGATTATGAAAGCGGTGTCTACACTTTTGTAAGAAGTGGTCCTAAAACAGCGAGGTATCAAGTGGACACAGGATCTAATACTATTGATTTTAGTTATGCTTTCTCAGATCCATCTAATTTAGATCAAGAGGGTAATATTTTACATAAAAAAACAGCTAGCGTAAGGGCATCAAAAGATCGGTCTCATATAGATATATCTGTTAAAGGAGACATAATTTTCAATTCTCCTGCTAAAATGATAGGAACTGGAGACCCGTCAACTGGAGAAAGATTTAAAGAAATAGATGCTTTCTACAGTGGTGTAATTGATAATTCTGGATTTTTAAATTTAGCTGTTGAGGCTCTAAAAGATTTTAGGCTTGACGCGACAGGATATCATATAAGTGGAGATTATGTTAATCCTGTTCCAGTAGATAAATCTATAACAAAGACTCCAGAGCAAAGTCAGATAAGTTATAATTTAAGTTTTAATAATAAAATTGATATTTCATCAGGGACGTTATCAGGTTTGCAGGTTTCTATATCAGACAAAAAACCTTTAAAGGTAAGTGGTATAGTTCCTTCATTAGTAGGTTTTACTCAGCAAATATTGAACAACAGAACTGCTGGAGAGTATACAGTTTCAGCAAGTTGTGAGGCTTCTACAGGGACTTTAGAAAAACTAGAGGAAGTTGTTAGTGGTCAAATGACTGGATTTTATCAATTTTCAAAAAGTAGTAGTGTAAATGAAGATACAATATCTTTTAACTTAAGTAAATATTATTAATGAGTAAAAAAGCTTTAGATTATTCTATAACGCAAGCCTTTGGTAGCAATCAAAGACTGCTGGCTTTTTATGACTTTTCTGGAATGAGCGGAAGACACATAGGCAGTAAACTAGAGGGAGGATTAGACTTTGCTGTTATAGAAAATTGTGACCCCGCAGCAGATACAGGAGTTTATAGTGGGATAGTTACGGTTGGAATTGCAGGTGCGGTTGAAGTAAAGGATTTTGCTACAGGAACTTTTTTACCTAATGATCAAGCTCATTTATCTGAAGCTAATATTAAAGTAAATACTCCTTCGGTTGATTACTCAAGTTTATCAACATTGGTAGATTTTGATTTTACTGGAATTGTTAATGATTGTATTTTATTTGGTTCCTTAGAAAAAACTACAAATGAAGTAAATGGCGTTGATTTTAACACTGGAGCAAAAGGATACAATGTGGGCATAACTAAGAGAGGACACTTATTTTTTCAAGGATTTGACAAAAGAGGCCAATATGTAAATACAGCAAACAGTATAGAGCTTGGACCAAGAAATATTGTATCTTTTTCTGTAGGAGCTAACAGTGTCTCTTTATCTAGATATGATCAACTAAATGATACTTTCCAAAGTGAAGCGTTTCCTATAGATACAACATTTATAGCTAACAATGATGAGTTTTATATAGGAGGAGCAAATGAATATTTTAGAGGTGGTGCAAACGGTCCATCGGGAGAGTTTAAAACCGCTAGTGGGATAAACTTAAACTCTTTCTGTTTGTTTTCTGGAAAGATTCCAAATTCAACAATGTTCGCTATATCAAGCGGTTTAATTGGCGAATATTTTACATCTACAACCAGCCCTGTTGTCAATAAAAGAATAACAGGTTACAATCAAAGTATTACATATAAAACAGGCATAACAGGATATGACTATGAAAATACTTCAAGTATTATTATATCGACTGGAGACTACATGCTTACAGGAAACTTTTTTGGTGCCACCAGCGTAAACACTGGAGAAGGAGACAGATATTTTATATATAAAAATATAGAAAAAAGTGGTGTTAAAACATTTTCAAAAGAGGAGGTTGGATTTTTACATCCAGATTCTGGTTACCAATATCTCCCAACAGGAGATAATGCTTTTGCTACATTAGGTTTACAAAATGTAGAGGGGGCAGTAAGTGAATATGTTGAACAGAGAGGCATATCTGGTGCGGCTAGTGTTTTAGTAAAATTATATGCTAGTAGATTTATGGTAGGGACTCTTTCAGGTATTAGTGGAGTTGTTCAAGAACCTGTATTTGAAACTACAACAATAAATGGTGTCGATTCTTCTGGAGTAAGAAAAGTTGGAGAATCTTTAAAATTAAAGAAAAATTACATTTATTATTTAGGAGAAAGGATTGGGGATTAATGATTTATGATTTTACAGTAACGACTGGAGATGTAAGTGTTTCAGGATGTTCTTCAGAACTTTTGCACACAAATACATTTAAAGAAACAAACAGGCAAGCTGGAGGAAGTAGTAATTCATTTTATTATGATAGAAGTGTTTCAACGGGGCAAAGAGAAATAAAGCTATCTTTAAATGGTCAAACATTACTTCAAGAGATACCGACAAAAACAACAATTACAAATGAAACAATATTTACTGTAGCAACTGGAGATTTTTTTACAAAAACAGATCAAGAGACATCAACAGATCAAGGCTTATTAAATTTTGATCCTTCTGTTCCAACAAATGCCAACTCTATATTTTTGTATGATATTGAGTCTGGAATAGCTTCTGCTTCAGGGGGCTTTGGAACCAACTTAGCTACAGGAATAAGAAATGAGTTTGGAGGTTCAACAAAGTTTGAAGATTATGATTATTTCTTAAATGGTCAAAAGGTGTATTCTGGCGTAGGTGTTGCAGCTTTTAATGGAGTCGCTGATGTTCCTCAATTTGTTACGACTGCCCCAGCAAATGGTATAGTAACAGCTTTAAATAAC
>TARA_R100000231_G_scaffold23350_1_pt1 | contig 16508 bp, 15 predicted proteins | sample TARA_R100000231 | Tara Oceans TARA_R100000231 (sample SAMEA2620565) | marine metagenome | biome: marine biome (ENVO:00000447); feature: surface water layer (ENVO:00002042); material: "saline water (ENVO:00002010), including plankton (ENVO:xxxxxxxx)" | depth 5 m | reverse complement strand
AGAAGAGGTTAAGGAAGAAACCAAAGCCAAACCAAAGGCAGAGCCTAAGAAAGAAGTAAAGCCAGTAGCTGAAGAGAAACCAGTAAAGAAAGATACTGTTGATTGGAAAGTGGATGGCACGTTAGATGGAGCAAATCTAGTTAAGGATGGCTTGTTGGCTATCTTAGATGCTCTTGAAGACAAGGACTCTGTGTCAGGTCAGTGGAAAGCATGGAGTGAAAGTGAAGATGGTAAGTTTATGAAAGAAAAGTTTACTGATGTCTACAAAGAAATGAGACAGGCTTTCATAGATAAGCTAGATGTTTTTGTTAAAGGAGGTAACAACGATGCAGAAACCACAAACTGAAGGAACTATTTTTATTAATAAGTTCAAGGACAAGGATACTCAACCTGATTGGACAGGCAAACTAGAATTTAATAAAGACTTATTAAAGCAGTTAGTCAATGTCGCAAAGGAAGGTGGAGACCCCGAAGTACGTATTGCCCTTTGGAATAGAACTTCCAAACAAGGGAATGAGTATAAGTATCTGAGGATGGATTTACAGGAGAGTAAAGACAAACCAGTGAAAGAGAACGTTGAGGTAAAACAAGAGCCTGTTCAACAAGCACAAGAGTCAAGCGGAGGAAGTAACTTTGAAGACGAAATCCCATTCTAAATATCAGAAGTGGAAGAACACTGTGCAAGATATAGAGCAGAACATTGACGAGCCAACGTTCTACGAATTTGAAATTGCTTACGATAGGTTGATAAAAGAGATATCAAATGTAAGCGATGGATTTGGAACTACTGCACACAACCTTTTGATGGACTATCTTGCGTTCATCAAAGGTGTGCGTAGGGATGAAAGGTTAGAAGAAATGCAAGAAAGGAGAAATAGTGGAATACGAAATTAAAGATGGTATACCTTTGCCTAAGAGCAGAGGTAGACCAATAAAGTACGATATAAATCTAGATGCCTTGAAGAAAGGACAGATGGTTGAGATACCCATGTCTAAAACAGATGTACCTATGGAGATACTTATCATCAGGAACACTGTCTTAAGATATCAACATCGAAACGCAGGCAAAAAGTTTTCAGTAAGAAAACTAGATAAAGGAGTTGGTGTATGGCGAGTGAAATGACTTTCAAGCGACATGGCGGAACAAAGAATATTCACTGGTGTATTTTCTTTAGGGGGATACATGAGTTTTGAGTTAGTAGTAATTTTTATATTGGTTTTAATTTTTACCGCAATGGCAACAGGTTTTGCCATTTGGTTTAACAGAGAAGGAGAAGATAGTGAGTAAGACTATGGATGTAAATAAAGCGATAGATATCGTTGAGGGATTAAGAGACCCTAACGATGAATACGAAGTCTTGGAGGCATGGCAAGTATTAGTTGATACTGATATGGCATGGAAACTTCAAGGGAGAATAGGTAGAACTGCACAAGAGATGCTTGATTATGGTTATCTTAGACCAAAGAAAAGTGAGTTGCACTGAGGAGGAGGAAAATGAGCAGGCTAACAGTAGAAGAAATAGAAAAAAAGTTGTTTGAAGTTGAAAGCCGATATTACAAAGGTTGGAGAGAGAATGAATATTGGTGGCGAGTGAGTGGAAATGTCCATCCAACAGACAGACGACTTTGGACAAGATATATGAATTTACTTAACAAAAGAAAAGAAGAGGAGGAAAAATGAGTAAAGATAAAAGGAAAGATTATTGTGTCACTTTTAAACGTGCTGTAATTGATGTAGAAGTTCTTGATTGTATAGATGAACATGAGGCTATCGCCTATGCAGAAAAGAAGATAGAAGAACTTGATTTCGACTATGAATTAGAGGCTTATCAATGTGGGGGGGATAATGAGTAAAACATATATTGTAACTGCCGAGATAGAACTAGAAGTTCTTGATTGTGAAAATGAAGAGGAGGCTATTGCCCATGCAGAGTGGAGAGTAGAACAAGGTTTGGAATTTGATTTTCAAGCTGAAGAAGTAGGTTGTACAGAGGAAGTAGAAACAAGGGAGGATGAAGATGTACTTTTAGTTGCGGACAAACTGATAGCGGAACTAGATGAATACGAAAAGAAAATGTTAATTATGGCTTTGACTTCGTCAATGCTATCCGATATGAGCAATCAAGATGTTATGAAATTTATTACGAGGTGTTAGAGAATGGATGAACAACAAGAACTATGGATGGACAGGATTAGAAAGCTTGCTCCTGTTGTTGAGAGGGCAGAGTATGAAGTCTTTAAAGCTAAAGCAGATGTACAGAAAGTTTTGGCTCTGTTAAAGACAGAGGCTAGTGCTAGTGGTTGTAAGACTGTAGCCTCCCAAGAAGTTTGGGCAGAGTCACAGGATAAATTGTATCAGGCAAGGCTCAAAGTAGGAGTAGCTACTGGGTTTCTTTCCTCTACAAAATTACAGATAGATGCTCTTAAAGTTGGCTTTGAGGAGTGGCGAACTAAAATGGTTAATGAAAGAGAAGAACGTAGAAGATATGCCGTTAACGAGTAGGAGGATTAACTAGCAATAAATGTTAACCGAGTTCATTCAATTTGTTGCTAGTTATTTGTAATGTCAAAAGGAAGTAATAGAAGACCTGAGAATAAAAAGAAGATAGACAAAAACTGGGATAGTATCTTCGGCAAGAAAAAGCATGGCACTAAAAGGAAGAACACCAAACAAAGCTGAGAAAAAGCACATGGACAGAGTTTCTCAGATAGGATGTATCGTCTGTCGTATGCGTGGCTTAGGCTACGTGCCTGCCGAGATACATCATGTAGAAGGCAAGACAAAAAAAGATTGCCACTTCAAAGTTTTACCCTTATGTTTCGAGCATCATCGCAAAGGTAATCAAGAACACCCAATAAGTAGACACCCGTATAAGAAGAGATTTGAGGATATGTATGGCTCTGAAAGTAGCTTATTAAAAGAGGTGGAAAAATATCTGCTTTTTTCAGGAGAAGTTCAGTGAAAATCCACAGCAAAGAATATTCACTGGTGTATGTTCTTTTGCAGGTCTCAGAGGATATGGTAAAAAACTAACATGAAGTCAGAAGTAATGGGTAAAGTTTGTACAGTGTGTGACAGGCGATTGCCTTTAAATATGTACAGGTCAAGGCAGAGGAACTACGTCAGACAGTATGGTGATGTATGTAAACTCTGTCTAGAAAAGGAGGAAGAAAGTGAAAGAGAAAAATAAAAAACTTTTAGAATGGGGATTAGTATTAATGATGTTTATATTAATCTATAAGTATGTCGTTTGGGGATGTGTAATATTATGTGGGGATTGGTATGATGATTAGTTACTACGAAAAAAAATTACAGGAACGTAAAGAAGAATGGTGGGAATGGCATAAGAACAACCCAAAAGTATGGGAACGTTTTAGAGATTACACTCTAGAGGCTATACGTAGCGGTAGAAAGCATTATTCTCAATGGGCAATCATCAACCGCATAAGATGGAATGAAGAGATTGAAACGCAAGGTGGGGAGTTTAAGATAAGTAATAACTACATATCTTTCTATGCTCGTATGTTTCATGCCAAGTATCCTGAGCATGAAGGTTTCTTTAGACTTAAACCTTTCAAAGAAGAGAAAGAGATATCAAGGCTAGAAAAACTAGAAGAGCCTGACTATGATGAAGAGACTAGATTATTTAGCCTGTAATCCTGTCTCTTAAATCAGGTAAAAAATATGCTAATCTCTTTTGCTTTTCTGCTTTAATTTCATCTATTAACATCTTTTTCATTTCACCTGTTATTTTTTTGTCTGCTCTAATTTTTGTCTCTAAATCCCTCATATGTGCTATGTATCTGTCTAGCTTTAATATTTCTGCTCTAGTTTGTAAGAGACCATCAGGGTTGTTGTAATACATATTCAGTTGGTCTGACTTACCTTCTTTAATTAATTTGTTGACTGTGCCAATAAATTTATTGCTCTCTTTTCTCATTTCGTAAAATTCTTGAAGAAGTCCTCCGCCATCTCTAGACTGCAAGATAGACCTAAACATAGGTAGACGTTCTATATCTCTTGGCACAACTTCATCACCTGTAGTTTGCTTTGCTACTGCATCAGCAACCGCAGACATATAAACTCCTATAGTTCCTGTGTATCCAGTGATAAGGTAATCTAAATGTATCGGAGCAATATCTATACCAACGTTTCCTAACGCCTCACTTAAACCTTTGGAAAATTCAGTAGTATTAGCATTGTATTGTGCTTGTGCAGTTACTCCTTCTTTCATATAGAAGGGAATGATATCTGTGCCTAAATAAGCACTCCTGTTGTTCATAACTTCAACTATAGGTTTGACAAATTGAAATCCTAAAGGGTCTGCTTTAAACGTGACAATCGCCTGCCTTGACAATGATTTCATAGTCTGGTCAAACGTAGCATCACCAAATGTTAAGTCAATCAATCTCTCAGGTATAACCTTATACAAAACACCAACTTCAAAAGGTATAGGTACTTTTAGAGCAGGTAAATCTCTGCCTAATGGTATTAACCAATTATCATCTCTCGTTTCTCTTCTTGCATTTTTGTAAACTTCATCATCAGAAACAAACAGATAATACAATGCAGTTACCATAGCTAAAAACATACCTCTAGTTAGAGTGCCGATAAAGATTTCACTCTCTAATTCTTTTCTATCAATAGACTGTCCTTGCAATTTTTTTACTGCTGAATAATGTCCTCTATGTGCTCTAGCCAATACGTCTAAACCTTGTATTCTAGCATTTAAGAAAGGTATAGCTGCGGTAACAATTTTAAAAAGTGGATTACTACCTCTTCTGTTAAAGTTCATAATCTCTAGAGCCTGATAAGATGCCTCAGCCTGACTATCAGTTAACTCTAAAACTTTTTCGTACACTACATTTCTAGTTGCACCATCTGATGCTGTAGTCAGGTCTCCTAACCAATCCCACATTTGCACTACAGAATCTAAAGGATTTAAAGACCCATATTCATCTAGCTTTCTTTTTTTCATTAATTTTCTGAAAAATTTACCTGCATCATTTGGGTCTCTTGCAGCATCATAACCACCTATAATTCCACGCCTTTCCAATTCAGTCATATCAGAATTAAATTTTTTAAATGTTTCTATTATAGGGAGATAGTCAACGCCTGTTATAACTCTTGAAACTAAACTATCTCTAGTCAAGTTTCTAACCATAAAGATAGGGTCTCTAGTAACTGCCTCCCTTAATATATTAGAAGCTCCTGCAGCTAAACCTATTAAAAATCCAGAGTCATCTGCCATATTCATAGACTGTAGTCCATCTATTAATAAAGCATCAGCTACTTGATACTCTACTTTCTTACCATTTTCATAAACTGTAACTTTTTGAGTTATAGGAGTATTGGCTGTCGCCAGTTCTGCCCTGCCTGCTTGTCTATGTAACTCCATTAATCTTTGTAAACCTTCATTCTTCATAGCAGCATTTGTAATTGCTTGAAGGTTTCTAAAAATAACATCCAGTGGTGCTGGCTCTAATGCTTCTTTACTGCCTTTTATACGAATATTTAATGGATTACCTGATAGTATACCTGCAGCAACATTAGGTCCTCCTATAGTTTCATCTATCATTTTTCTATAGAAAGGATAATAGTTAGAATTTTCTAACCACATATCTGCTTGAGACTTTATTCTTATAGGCTCAAAACCTTTTGTTCCTCGTAATTGTGAGTTTAAATCACCAGCTATTGATGATAACTCTTCTAAAGATAGTTCTCTTAAAGAATTAAATTTGTATCCAGGGATATCATTTTCCGCAGCAGCTTTAACAATATCTCTAGCTAAATCAACAGGGTCTCTAGTGCCCTCTAATATGCCAGTCTCAACTGCAAACTCAATAACCTTGGCATTAAATTCTTGATATCTATCATAGACTTGTGCAACTACAGGAAAGTCAGTTCTTATTTCTTGTGCTAACTTTATCATGTCTTCATCTAAAGGCACTTCTATACCCTGAGCATTTAATGTTTCTGACCTAGAACCCACAGCTAGTATTTTAAATAGCTGTTCTCCCATATATTGTTCATTTTGAAATAGACTAGGGTCTTCATATAAAGGTGCAAAAATATCTGCTAGACCACCATGTTTAAAATCTATAGTAGTTGTTATCCCAAGGTCTTTGTCACCTCTTTTTATTACAGGAGGTCCTTTTGTCATAGCTTGAGCTACTATTTGATTAGACTTATCAGTATGACGTAGCTGTTGCATAGCTCCACTTTGTGCCCAGTTTTGTGCTTCTGCTGCCTCAATATCACCTTCTTCTGCTCGTTTATTTAAAATATCTACAGACTGTTTAACTCCTCTTTCAACGAAAGCTAATCTATCTACTAAAGCTTTATATGTTCTGTCTAAAAAATTTACTGAACTATCATCATCAGTTAAAGCAAAAGAATCTAGTATGGCTGCTCCAAAAGTTTTATTTTCTTTTATCTCAGACTCACCTACTTTCTTAGATATTTCTGCATATTTTTCTGGAACATTAGTTGTTGTTCTAGAATATTTAAGAGGTATCTTTGGTGGAGTATCGTCTGGTATTTTGCCATCTTGATAATCATAAGCTATGGCTAGAGCTAAAGGATTTGCGTTCTCGTTAAATTTTGGAACTGTTGTAGGAGATAAGTCTTCTCTATCTTTTATTGCTCTTGCACGTGCCTCTGCTGATTTTAAATTTATGTTATTAAGATTGCCTACTGCACTGCCTGGTAGGGTATATGGTGGTGGGGGTAAATTAAAATCGTCTAGTTGTCTTGCGAACTTTTCGTATTTTTTGTAGATAGGGATGTAAAGATTAGAAAGGGCTGCTCTTTGTAAACTGGATGATTCGAGTCCGCCTCTTTTACTCCTAACTCTTTCAAGAGCGTTGGAATATCCACTTCCGCTTGTTCCTTCTTGTCCTGTTTCATAAGCTAAATAACTTGAGTCACCATTAAAACTCTCTAAAGTATAACCTTTTTCTTTAGCTAAAGGTACTAACTTCCTTAAGAAGTTTGCGTATTGTCTTTTATCATATGGTTGTCCTTCAAGAAAAGATTTAGGGTCTAAAACCATTGGTCCTACTTTGTGTCCTGCTAGTAAAGTAAAATCAAAATCTCGGTCTATGTTTTTTAAATCACGAACTAAATCATTAAGTTCAGTTTGTGTTAGTAAACTGTTATCAGGCTTAACAAACATAACACCAGTAGACTGTCTGCCTCTTGTTGAAGCTTTAAAATAAACTACAGCATCTTGTAAGAAAGCATCTCCTAATAATCTGCCATAATCTTTTATCTCAGTAGCTGTAGAGTTTGGAAACTGTATAACTAAATTAGGCACTGCAAAGCCATCTTTATATGAACCTGCAGATTCTGTTACTCTGTGAGATATGCCTAAATCTTGTAAAAATTTTATTTGATTACCATCTGTTATACTTTTTAAAACATCTAATTGAAAATTTCTATAATCAAAAAAAGATAGAGGGTTGCCATTAACAATAGGATTTGGTGGTAAATATCCTCTACCAACTCCTGGTTTTAATTCTATTGCTAGGCTAGGACTCTGATTCATAGTTGCATTGTATAAATCCTTACTAACCTCTGTGCTCATAGGGTCATCTTTTATATTAGTAGAATACTCAGGCTCATATATAAACTTACCATTTAGAGGTCTATTGCTATTAAATGAACCATCTTGTTTCATTAATTTTATTTCTGATAATTCTTGAGATGATTCTCTTCTTGCTGCCTCATATGAGCCTTCATTAGATATTCTAGTAGGACCTGTATATCTTTGGTCTGCCCAAATCAAAGCTTGCACTTGTCGTGGCAAACTTAAATTTAAAGGTGTGCCATCTTTGGTTGTAAAATTATTACCTTTATATTTAGCAATATTTCCAATTATTGCTTGCATCACTCTATATTCTGTTTGATTTGCTTTTTCACTATCAATACCAAACTTTCTTAGCATATGTCTATCAATTACACTAAATGGTGTAAACATATTACGCATAGCTCTATTTATTTCTAAACCATATGTCGCAGTTTTTTGACCAGTCTCTTCTCTTTTTAAAATACCTAATTCATAAAAGTCTAATATTCTTTGTAATCTTCTAGGTTCTTTATTACCTACGTTAGCTTTCTTTAATTCGTTTATAAATTTTTTAGGATTCTTATCAGGGTCAACTCGTCTAGCTATAATCATAGTTCGCAAAGTATCTTTTAAATTCTTTTCTGGTTGAGCCTGTTCTGATGTTACACCAAATACTCCAGAAAACTCATTAATGTTAGCTGAACCTATATCATCTTTTATATCTGCCCATCTCTCATACCAAAATGGGTCATCTCCTCTTGCTAAAGCATCTCTCATAGATTGCTCTAATTCTTTTGTGCCAATCCATTTTCTTTTAGGGGTAGGTTTAAGAGCAAAATCTTTTAAGATATCCTCTATTTGTTTACCTGTAAGTTCTTTATTATTATCTAAAAATTCTCTTTGTATTCTTTGTTCTAATTTACCATCACCAAATAATTCTATTGGAGTAATAGTGCCTCTAGAAAACTTTGGTGATATAGGTGAAAATTTATTTAGTTCTTTAACTGCACCCTCTACAGCTTCTCTTGTTTCAAATAAGTTATCTATAATTTTAGCAAATCCAAAAGGACTAGGATTATCTAAATTACTGTTAAAACTTTCTTCTGAATGATTATTGTATTGACGAAAATCTACGATTGGGTCTTTAAAAGCTTTTTCCATATCTGGAAAAGTAACAATACCAACTATATCTTCAGGTTTAAATGGTTCTGGAGTTTGTAAAGAAGGCACATAATATGTAGTTCTAAGATTGCCAGACTTATCTTCCTGACCTCTTGTTAATTGATTTAAAGAAAATTCATTTAACTCAACACCTAAATCTTCTGCAGTATTAGAAGAAAAATTAGGATACAACTGAAAGTCAGCAGCTTTATCTGCCTCATATCTTCTATTACCTTTCCTAAGTTTTATCATGGAAAAATTATCTTCATCTTTCCAATTAACTCTTTTTACAAAAGCCACAGCATCATAAGGATTTTTAAAAACAAAAACACCAGGACTTTCTTGATATCTACTGCCATCTCCTGCTTTTACATAATTACTGTCAGCAAAAATATTAAAACCTTCTTCTGCTATTTTTCTAGCATTTTTTGTAGGAGTTACGTGATAAACAAATTCACCATCTAATATGTTTCTTTTTTCTTTTTTTGTTAATTTTTTTTCTACAACAACTGGGTCTCTAGGAGTAATTTTATCTATTGAATATTTTGGAGGTAATCCTGTTTTACGTACATTACCAAATTTAAGAGATAGTTGTTTAGGAATTTTAGCTAACTCTGATTCAAGATAGATAACTTTATTATTAGCATCTTGATATCTTTTATACATGGCATCATAGTTTCTACGAGAAACTCTATTACCCTCTGCTCTTAATATACTTTGAGCAGTGTATAATTCTGAGGCTGCCTCATCTAATTCTTTTCTTAATTTATCTTCATCAATACTAAACTTTAACTCAGTAACAGGTACATTTTGATTTACCTGCTCTGCTAAAATATCTTTGTTAGACCTAAATTTTCCTCTTTCTCTTTTACCTATTTTTCCTGTCTTTATATCTTCTAAGACACCTAAAGGTGTTCTAAATCCTGCTCCTGTAATAGCATCTAAAATACTTTTGAAAAAATCTACTATCTTTTTCAGTATACCTTTAGACTTACCTTTAACATCATTAGGGTTTGCTACATAAACTCTAAATAATTCTGCAACATATTCTTCATCTAATGAAACTGGGTCTAAATCTGGTGTGTTTGGTCCTGTATATTTGGCAGTAATATCTTGTGCAAGTGTAACTTCTTTGCCTTCTGGATTTAAAACTTTTATTCTTTTAAGTGTATTTTTTGCATAGGTTACTAGTAAGTTATATTCTCTCTCTGTTAACAAATCTAATTCACGTAAAGCATGAATTACTTCGTGATTCATTATCCCAGCAATTTTACTTTCAAGTTCTTTTTCTGTTAGTGTGCCATTAGGGTCTATACTGTTAAAAGAAAGAAATATTTTATTGAGACTGGGGTCATAAGCTCCTGCTTCTGTAGCTCCAGTAAATACTAATTTGCCATTTACTTCTTGTAAATTACCTGCACTTCTAAGCCTATCGCTAAATTTTAAACCTACATCTGATAAACCTAATTTATTTAGTTGACCTCTAGCTATCTCAAATAATCTTTCAAATTTTTCTAGAGTTGCAGGTGGTGGTAATAATTTTAAATCACCTTCCTCTATGGTGGCTGCATCTGCTCCTTCATTAGCTTGTACTCTGCTTGCTATTTCTTCTTCAGATAAAGCAGTTGTATTTCTAAGTCTTTCTCTAAACTCTTGTTGCGACTCATTTAATCCATTAGCTCTTCTTGCTTGTTCCAGTTCAAAATCAAATGTAAGTTTTAATTTGTTTTTATCTACTACAGCTCGACCACTATCTATTAAATCTTGTCGTAATATTTTTATATCATTTTGTGATAAGTTTTTGCCATTTCTATTTTTAATATTATTTTTTAATATTTCATTAGTAATTGTTTTACCTTTATTGTTTACATAGAAATCATTAACATCTTTTACAGTATAAGGTCTAGGTCTAAAATCAGGGAACTTAGTAATAACATCAAATCTTGGTAGTTCTTTTAATCTAGATGCTAATAAATCTTTTTGACCCTGATTCATTTTTGAATATTTTTTTTCACCTGTAACTTGTTCAGCAAAATATTCAAAACCTGCATCACTAATTTGTGTTTCTATATTTTTCTTTTGTAAAATTTCTTGTATGCCTGGTATAGTGCTATCTATAAAGTCTTGATTTCTTTGATTGGCAAATATAGTTCCTGTTGATACAGACAGTTTATGTACAACTCTAGCTCTCTCTGCCATCAAATCGTTGAAGTCATTTTTGTTAAGAATCTTTTTAGCTTCAGCAACTGTATAATTTTCTTTTATAGGTAGACCAAGCTTTTCAACTTTTTTATTAAAATTATCTGCTAAACTATCTGATTGAATCTTACGTGCTTTGATAGGTATATTACCTTGAGCTCCTTCTTCAATAATCTGATTTAATGCTGCAATATCTTGCTCACTAATAGGTCTCTCACCTGTTATATCATCAAATATTCCTTGATTAATTCTTTGTTGAGCACCTTTAACAGCATCTGTTTTAGTTTTTCTAGCAGGCTTTATAGTTGAGTCTAAGTTTGCTATGAATGTTTTTGGTATATCATTAAACAAATTATCATAAACAAGACTACCAATTTTTGCTGCTGTACCATTACCATAGTTACCTTGTAAATATAAAGCCTGTTTTATTCTTTGAGTATTAAAATCTTTATCAATATTATTTTCTATTTTCCGCATTTCTATAGCAGCAGTATTAAAATCAGGATAAGTTACACTGCCATAATCATTAGCACTTTCTTCTCCTACTACAGAAAATGTGCCATTAGGATTATCTATAATTTTTAGTTTTTCTTTAACAGGTTCTTTATTAAAAGCATTTAATCTTTGTATAGGCTCATCAGGTGCAGTTGTAGGTGCTGCGTCTAGTGCTGCTTGAAGTAAATCATCTAACTCTTTTGATTTACTACTGATAGCACCTTGTATTAATTTATTTCTTTGTTCTTCTGTTAAGTCAGTTCGTGCTCTAATATTGTCTTCAATTTTTTCAAACACCTCATTTAAATATATTTCAGCATAATCAATACCAAAATTATCTTTAACAGGTGTAACTGAATTAGAAATTTTATTATTGTAAACTGCTAAATCTCCTACTACCTTTGCAGCTTGATTTTTTACTTTAAAAACTTTATTAGCATCTAGTGTATTTAGATTAGATTCTAATTCAGGTAAAATTATTCTTGGGTCTACATCAGGAGTCTGGCTTTCTGGAGTTGACTCAAACATTTCTTTAGCTTCAAATTTAAGTTCTTCTCTCCTCTTTCTTGCTTCTTGTTCTTGTTCTCTTACGTAGTCAGAATTAAAACCACTCATACGATTACGTAATACTAAATCAGCAATAAAACCTACAGCACCACCTACAGTAAAATCATCAAGAGCACTTTCGCCTATAGGCAGCTCTTCACTATATATTCCTCTAGCTACTGCATCTTGTAATAGACCTGCTGTTGCTTCTTGTAGACCTTCCATCCCACCTAATACAAAAGCAGAGCCTAATCTATTATTTACTACTGGAGCATAACCAGAAGGTAAATATCGTAAAAGTCTTTCTATAGAATATACTTCTGTATAACCTATTGCTCCACCTAGTAGTTCAGAAACTAATTCTTGTCCATAGCCTACTTCTTCTCCTAGCTCTCTAGCTCTTTCAATATTTCTGCCTTGTTCTGCTACACCTGCAGGCACAGCCACTGCTGCTGCACCTCTTGTTTGTGCTCTTTGAACTAATGATTTTCTTGCTGCAATATCTAAACCTTTACCAGCTCGACCTGCAATCTTACCAGCTAAACCACCAGGTATTAAAAATGATGCAAATGAACCTAGACCTGCACCAAGTTTAGTAGCAAAAGCATCTTCATACCCTTCGCCTATACCTATGTATTTATTTTCATTTAAACTTTGTTGAAAGGCTCTTAAAGAATTTCCTATTTCACTATCATTACCAGCATCAAATAAATTAACTATACCCTCTGCAGATGAAGCTAAAGTTTGTAAGCCACCTCTTGGAATACCTTTAAATAATTCTGCAGTATAACCTTGTATATCTTTTTCTATATATCTATCAAAATTATCTGGATATGTTTCTGCTAACCAATTTTGTAAATTAACTTTATCTTCACTACTTAACTGTTCTAAATCTATATCTAAAACTCTACCATCAGGTAATGTATATCTAGCCATCACTCATCCTTTATTATCTTTGACCTGGTAAATCTTCTACTTCTAAATCTTTAATAAAACCAGGTATAGGAAAACCTCTTACTTTAAAAGCCTGCTCCAATATACCTATGCCAAAACTTCTTGCAGAAGGAGGTGCACTCATAATCTCACTCATAGCAGTATTAACTAGAGCAAAAAACTGTGCATCTGATGCTTTATCACTAGCATCTGCTGCAATATCTAATTCTATTAATTTAATAGCTTGACCTCTTTCTTCTAGTTCTTGTGCTCTTCTTGCAGCAGCTCCTTCTAGTTGTTTTGTTTCTAGTCTATCTCTCTCTGCTAATATATCTTTACCAGCTTCAGCAATGCCACTAGCTACCTCTGATAAATTCTTACCTGTAGATATAGCTCCAGCAAGCGACAACAATCCTTCAGTTTGTAATCTTTCACTTACATCTTCATCAGTTAATTCTTCTGGAGAAACTTTTGTAAAATCCATAGCCTCTTCATATTCTTTAATTCTATCTGCTACAGATTTTTTAGCACTTAAACCTTGTGAATCTTCAAACGTATCTGGGTCTGTTATGTTAAATCCTCCTTTTAAAACTGGAAGACCACCAACTTGTGAATCATCACCAATATCAATATCACCACCACCACTACTACCAGCAGTATTACCTTGATAATTTTCTAACATTGTTTTTCTAAGAAGCTCTCCTGCTTCTTGTTTACTTAAGCCACCAATGTCTACGCCTAAAACATCTGCTATTCTATCTACATCGTTTGTGAGACCGAAAAGCGAAGTTCCACCATGTGTCATTGAGTCATTTCTGTCAAATTCACCTGATAAAATTCTGTTAAAAGCGTTATATAAATTTTTACTATTGTCAACAACGTTAGGGTCTTGTGAACTATATAATCCCTTAGTAAAAAATGTTGGATTAAAACCATATTTTAAATATTCTTCTGTATTCATATCTGTAAAAGGTAAAACAGAACCAAATTGCATACGAGTTAAACCACCGCCTGCTGCTCTCATCATAGGATTCGGTGCTATGCTCGTTAATCCAGAGTTAGAGGATGAGGAGACCCTAGGCTGACTTGGCATAGCACCTTGACTAAACTCCATTATTTCTCTTTCTGCAATACTTTGTGTTGGCATTTCCATCTTACTTAAATCTGCTTGATAAGCAGCTCTAATTTTTTTTCGTCTTTGCATTTCTGAAATAATTAAAAATGGTGGGTATCTGCCATCAGGCATACCTGCCATTCTAACTAAATCAGCATCTGCTACGCTTTCTAATTCTTGTGCTTGGTCAATTAAACTCACGATAATCCCCTATATAATCCTAAGCCTGCTAATCCTAAACCAGCTAACGATTGGAATAATCCAGGCTGTTGTTGATAAGTGCTAACTGTTCTAGTTGGTTGAACAGGCACACCTCTAAGCATACCGCCAAAGAAACCTAACTGGTCTCTTGCTCTGTTTTGTTGTCTTAAGAAATCTTCATAACCCATATCTAAACCTGCTTGTTGTAAAGCTCTTTGCTGTTGACCTGACTTTGATAAAGCCTCTATTCTTGCTAGAGTATTTGCATCTATACTTTTGCCAATATCTCCTAAAGCACCTGCTCCAGCAATACCAAACTTACTAGATAAATCAAAAGCAGTTTGACCTAACCTCTCTTGCATTTGTCTATCTTTTTCTAATTGTGCTAACGTGCCTAAATCAAATTTAGCTCCTTGTAAATCAATGGCTCGTTCTCTACCCAGTTGAGCAACAGCTCTATCAAAGGCAGATTGACTGCCTCTAGTTTGAATATCAGTAAGTTGTTGTCCTAAACCTCTTAGTCTTTCTCCTTGTAAAATAGCCTCTCTATAACCACCTAGTCCACCTGCTTGAGCAGCTCTATTAGCTATATCTCGTTCTGCCATCTGTGATGCTCGCACTGCCTCATTCTTAGCGATGTCTGTTACTGCTTGCTGATAAGGAGACATAAATCTTGAAACTCCAGTAGCAAAATCTTCTTTAACAAATTCAGGTGCTGCAAAGCCTTCCACATTCGATGCAGCAGTATAAGTTGATGGTCTATTAAAATCCATGCCTTGTAAGTTAGCACTAGCTTGTAATAGTTCTGGATTAGTACCGCTATAACCAAAACCTCTAGTTAAACCTTGTGCTACTAATTCATCAGGTCCAAAGTACGCTAGTCTTTGACCTGCAAAAGGTGTATAAGGCTGTAATGATTCAGCCTCACTTCTTTGCAATAATCTTTCAAAATACGGCTGAACGTATTCTGGCAAATTAGTTTGTGTTACTGTTGTATCTGTTGGTTGCTGTGAACCACCGCCTCCGAATGACATTACTTATACTCCTTAAATTTTTTCTCAAATAGATAAGCCTTTTCTTCCCAGTCTTTATCTATTTTAACTGTTAAATATCTTAAACCTTTTCTACCTATAGCTTGTAATCCAGAACAATTATTTGCCCTAGCAAACTTTTCTAAAATATCCCATCCTTCTATTAACCAATCTTCTTTTTGACTACCACCCAATAAAACTACTTCTAGCATATTTAATCCAGTAGGATATGACATAATCTGTGTTGTAGCACAAGCTATAATCTTTTCTGTATCTTCGCTAATAATTATCCATAGCTGCTGTTGTTGTTTAACAATCTGCTCATAAACAGTTTCCATAGTGTGTCTACCATTAGACCTTTTACAAGCTCTATGTATTAAAAACTTTATATCATCCCATACAACAGGAAGATGTTCTGGTAGCACAGCAGATATGTGTGCTTTAATATTCACTGGTGAATGTTCTTTTACTGCTTTTTGTTGCATATCACATTACTCCTTTCATAACATCATCAAGCTTTATAGGTTCTGCTTGTTTTAAACTTCCTGTTTTTTCTTCTCTAACATTGTTCAAAAAGTTATCTAACTTTCTAGCTCCTGAGTTTGTATCACCATCGCCTAAATCAGAGACTACATCAGCAGGTATAATATATTCTCCTGGTGATACAGCAACTGGTTGATTAGGTGCTATAGTGCCAAATATCTCATCACTCATCCCACCATTAGGTTGACCCTGTATAAGTCCTTGTGTTTGTGGGTTTACATCAACGCTTTGTAAAAGTCTTTGTCTTAACATTTGAAACATTTCACTACCATACTTTTCAACAAACATATCTATTTCACCATTATCTCTAGCTTGTCCTAAGATAATAGCTATAACTTTATTTACTAAATCTGACTCTACTTGTCGACCACTTTGCATATAACCCATTTTATTTCTCACATCTTCAGGTAATTTAGGTAAACCCTCATTATCTTCTGGTATAGGTTTTAATTCTTTACCTTCACTCTTAGTTACAATATCAGGTATAAAAGGTCCTGGTATATTTTTAATTACTCTTTCTAATAAGTTATCTGTTAGTAAATTATCACCTCCTCCTCCTATTATTGGAGGTGGAGTAGGAGCTGGTGTCGGAGCAGGCGTAGGTGCTGGAGTAGGTGCAGGTGTAGGTGCTGGAGTTGGAGCAGGAGTCGGTGCAGGGGTCGGTGCAGGTGTAGGTGCAGGAGTAGGAGCTGGTGTCGGAGCTGGTGTCGGAGC
>TARA_R100000231_G_scaffold51888_1_pt1 | contig 16620 bp, 32 predicted proteins | sample TARA_R100000231 | Tara Oceans TARA_R100000231 (sample SAMEA2620565) | marine metagenome | biome: marine biome (ENVO:00000447); feature: surface water layer (ENVO:00002042); material: "saline water (ENVO:00002010), including plankton (ENVO:xxxxxxxx)" | depth 5 m | reverse complement strand
TTCCATTCATCTTTATCACCTCTTGGTTGTCTTCTGTATTTTTCAATAATGCGATCAGCAAAATCTGACATTATTTCCTGTTTTTCTTTTCCAATCTTTATTGGGAATGCTGTAAGTTCTTTACCATCCCAAGAATTATCATGCACCTTCATTGGTGGTTTTTTTAATCCCCATTTAGGAACCATACCACCTGTTCTTTTTGCAGGCATAGTGCTATACCAAGAATCATAGTCTGGAAAAGGTCTTAAACACACAGAATCCATATCTAATACAATGCCAAGAGTCTGACTTGCTCTTTTGATTCTTACTGCATCTGCAACAAAAGCAATAGAGTGTCCGTAAAGCAGACCATTAAATACGTCTTGATAGGAAATTATTTCTGATGCATCTTTTATTGTAATTCCTTTATATTTAAAATCTGTAACTTTCTGATGCGTCCAAAGTTCTACATCATTATTTAATCTTTCATGCGATCTAAAAACCAAATCATGTAAGGGAGAAAATATAAGTTCGCTATTTTTCCATTCATCAAGAGTTTTATAATTATGTTTTGCAGGTATATTTGACCAATATAAAATTATTTTAGACATTACTCTTTTTTATTTTTAATTCCATTCCATAATTATTAACTTTATTTTTCTTTTTACTTGTTTCTTTTCTTACAAGTGGTGTTTTAAATTTTGTGTAATCAACGTAATGATGCACTCTATTAAACCTCCAAACAACACGTGAAACGTCAGGGTGACAGTCTACAAGCATCTGTGATTTTGCTTCTGTTCCTTTTGAATATAATTCTTGGTTTCCACCTTTCACTTTTTGCGTAACTATTTTTTCTTGTAAGAAAGCATTAAATAAAACAGTTGTATAACCTGCTTTTAAAAGATCAAGCGATAAAATTGTATCTTCGTTATATCTTCCACGCCAACGGAAAGGCAAATCATTTCTAATAAGGTTACAGGAGTAAATCCTTGTATTAGTTATAAAAGGTGGTTGTTTCTGTCTCGCAGGTGCAAACATATAATAATTAGGACCAGACATTGCAAGATTTTTATATCGTAATGTAAAATCCTCCATAGCTTTAAAAATTGCTCCATTAGATACTTTTACTTTTTCGTTTTTATTTAATCTTCTAAAAGAACGTATGTTATCGTCCATAATCCAATGATATTTATGTCCTTCTGATATTGAGTGATCCCAAATAAAATTCCTTGCTGGCCCAGAACCTGTTGTAAATTCTAATCCGATATCATCACATAAATCGTATTTTTCTTTATACGACATATCTAATACTAAAAGCTTTTTTTTATCTCCTATTGTTGAAAGGTAATGATAATATTCGTCTGGTTCTACTACTAAACGATATGGAACACCCATGTAATCAAGATAATTTGCAGTGAAGTTTGTTTCATACCTTGATTTACTTGGTATATATAGAGGAAATTGTGGCTGATTATCAGTCATACCTTTTTGATTCAGTATCCATATTTTGTTGCTCTGGATACCACATAAATTTTGTTTTATCAGTAAATGTTTGTTCTACTAATTTACTAAATTGGTCTATATCTTCTTGACATGTAAAGTGTACAATTAAAGACCTAAAAGCAGTTTTGCTATCCTCTGTAAATTCTGGCATATCTTCCCATTCTTTTAGTGGGTCAATAACAGTATTTGAATCAATCATTGGCATTATTTCCATATCATTAAAAGCAAGAAGAGAAAGATCAAAACCATCTTTAGATAATTCTTGTATTTGTTGCCAGAGTAAATCTTCATTCCAATCAGAATTCATAGCTATCTTATTATCAGCAATTACTAAAGCTTTTTTTTGTTTTTCATCTAAATCAGTTATTTGCACAACAGGAACTTCTGTAAGTAATAATTTATTTGCGGCAAGAAAGCGACCATGACCTGCTAGAATCATATTGTTTTCGTCAGCAATTATAGGATTTACGAAACCAAACTCATTTATAGAATTAGCTATTTGTTCTATCTGGCTTTCACTATGTTTTCTTGGATTATTCTTATAAGGTCTTAATTTCTCTATATCAATATTTTTTATTTTCATAATTATTCCTCTGGTGTTTGTATTCCATAAAAATCGTTAGGTTGCACTTGACCTTCTGTTACTTCGTAAAGTAAAAGCATTTCACTTTTTCTTGGTATTCTTACACCTAAAATCCATTTTGCTATCGTTCCTTGTGGAATTTTATGCCCTGTTGCCATTTCAACTTCATCAATAAATGACATTTGCGTATGTTCTGTATTTTTTAAATATTCTTTTAATTTCATTTTTTTATTCCAAAAAGGTTTATTTTATTCCATTTAGGGATTATAATGTATTCTCAATAAAATGAAATAGGTGTATTGAAATAAAATGACATTAAGTAATAATCCATTTGAAGTTTACGAGATAGAGCATTTTTCTGCTTCTGCAATCAACACATACATAGCTGATCCATGTATGTATATTTTAAGATATGTTTTTAAACATAGAGGTTATGGCAACCCTTCAATGTGGAGAGGAACTGTTGTTGATGAATCTATTGGAGAAATACTGTTAAATGGAAAAAGTCTTGATTTTGCTATTGAACATGCAAGAAACAGATACAAAGGTTTATTTGAATATCATGCTGATATGTTTCCTATAGATCAGACAAGATACGAAAATGAACGCTTAGCAATTCCAAAGTATTTAGAAGTCGCTTATGAATTTTATAAAGATATGGGAGAACCTGTGTCATATCAAAAAAAGATTGAATTGCAACTTGATATATTACCGATACCAATAATCGGATATATTGATTTGCAATATCCTAATCTTGTGAGGGATATAAAGACTGTTAGCAGACTGCCCTCTAAGATACCTGATGGTGTTTGTAGACAATTATCTATTTACGCTTTAGCAGAAGATTCTGATGCTATCGTAGATTATGTAAATGTCAATAAAACAAGATCACAGGTTGTAAGTATGCAAGTCAATGATGTTGATAAGCATATTGAAGTGGTGAAACGTGGAGCATTAGCAATAATGAATTTACTCTCTGTTTCAAATGATAAATATGAAATAGCAAACTTATTTTATCCAAACTTTGATTCTTTTTATTGGAGTAAGGAAGATATTGAGGTTGCTAAAACTATATGGTGTTAAAATGACTGATACATTGATAAATGCTTTGATCAAGGCACAACAAGAAATTGATCACGTTATACAGGATTCAAAAAATCCTTTTTTTAGTAGCGATTATGCTTCTCTAAAAGGAGTTATTGATTCTGTAAAAAAACCCTTAAATGATAATGGTATATATCTGCAACAGGTATCACATGACTGTGATAGAGGTGCTTGTATTGAGACTATTTTTTATGGGTATGGAGGAAAGCTTTCAACAGGAAAAGTTACAATTCCTGCAAATAAACAAGACCCACAAGCTTATGGGTCAGCACTTTCCTATGCTAAAAGATATTCATTACTTATGGCGTGTGGCGTTGCTTCACAGAAAGAAGATGATGATGGTGAAAGAGCGATGGAAAGAGGGAAACCAAAATTAATAACAACAAACTTTGAATTTAAAAATCTTGGTGGAAAAGTTACAAGCACTTTTAAAACTCCAGTAGATTATTTAGATTTATTGAGAAAAGAAATATGTGATGTTAATGATACATCTCATAGAGCGTGTTATGAGGTAAATAAGCATTCAATAAAAAAAGCAAGAGATTCTGCTGATAAAGTTACAAAAGAAGCTTATGACAAATTAATTGATCTTTACGAATCTTATGAAGATTAGTCAAGCATTACAGATTGGCCATATTATGGATGGCAAGAAGATACCGAGTGATATGCAAGACGAACATCTTGTATATTACTCTACATCTCGTGAAAGATGGATAAACATTATGGATATGGAGGTTTGTCATTTAGTTCGTGCATTTCGCAAAACATATAATAATGAAAACCATATTGATAGTGATACATATCTTAAATTAGATAATGAGACTATACATAAAATTTACAAGCTTTTAGAAAAGGAAAAAAATGAAAGTTCCAGATAGTATTAAAAAGAAAAGTATGAAAGATTACACCTGCACAGATTGTGTTTTTTTAACTTTGCAAAATGCTTTTATAAAACAGAGGTGGTTAACATTTCAAGAAATACAAACTGCTATACAGAAAGGATTTAAAAAGTCTGGTTTTTCTGATTTATATGTGAGCCAAAAAAGGTTTTATGGGAGTCCATCAATAAGTGCATCTATTAGAAGAATAAGACATATAGATATGCGTGAAGCTTATGAATTGCCTTTAGATTTGGAAATAGAAGTAATAAAAAAAAGAAGAAGGAGTGGGAGCAGAGGTTATGAGTATTCACTTGACCTTCGTGATCTTCCAAATCATAAATATAATTGGAGTTTCTAATGGTTTGGGGTGGTAAATATGAACTTATTTTTACAAAATATGGACAATATGTTTCTTGTTTATATTTTAATAACAAAAAAGATGCATTGTTGTTTCAAAAAAAATATGGTGGAGAACTTTTTAAAGGAGAAAAAAAAATATGAATAATAAATATGAAAATAAAGAATTAAGTGGCAGTCTTTGGGATGAAAGAAATTGCAAAGTTATTAGAAAAGGCAAAATAAAAATAGAAGGACAAGACAGATATGCTTCTATTATTGAATACAGTCCAGATGAAAATGCTCGCATGCAAGATAAGAAGTATGAACTTGTAGTAAGTATTGGATTATTACATCACAATAAACCAGAGGATAAAAAAGACGAAAATAGTCCAGACATTTATGGTGCTGTTACTTTTAATAATAAATCTTATAAGTTTGGTGGATGGAAAAATGTTACACAAAAAGGAACTCCATATACCAATGTTAATCTAAAATATAAAGAAGATGAAAAAGAAAAAGACGCCTTTGAACAAGACAGGGAGAATATCCCCTTTTAAAAAACGAATAGAGGATAGGGAGCATTTAATGTATGTGTGTAGTTTGCCCTGTTTTGTAAGCAGGGCAGGTTACCATAGTTGTAATGGGCCAGTTCAAGCACATCATTTGTTAAAACCAGAAAGTGGTATGCGTGGATTTGGATTAAAAAGCCATGATTCAGAAGTTATCCCACTATGTCAATATCATCATGCACAACTTCATACAAAGTTTGGTAATGAGTTTAAATTTTTAAAACATTACGGTTTTAAGGAAGATTCTGCGCAAAAATATGCAAAAGAACTTTATGAAAATAAAGATGATTTTGAAAATGATCTCCCTTTCTAATCATGTCAAATTTACAAAGAATGATTAAAGATATAAAAACAGCAAAACCTAATAAAACAAAACCAGTTTTTTATTCAAGCACTGGAATTGGAATAGGATCAACATTTAGATCAACTACATCATCTCCTCTTGTTGAAGTTAAAATGCTTACTGCAGAAGATATCGTATATAAATCAAAACCAAAAATATGTAAAAGATTGCTTCCAAAAAATACTATGTTAGGTGAATATTTTAGGTATGGCGTATATCTGCTCTACTATCAAAAAGAAGTTGTATATGTAGGACAATCAATGTGTCCGTATCAAAGAATATATCAACATAGAGACAAAAAACTTTTTGACGAGTTTAGAATTTTACATTGTTCAGCTAAGAGAGTTCTTTACTGGGAGAATAAATTAATTAATTCTTTACAACCAAAGCTAAATAAAGCAATCAAAAAAAGCCGATAAAATATTCCAAAAGGGGTTTACACTTGACCCATTTTGGGTTACAATATACATATAGTTTAAATTGATAGGAGATAAAATGAAAAGATACTATAAAGCACATGATACTCTAAAAGAGGCAAGAGAATCATATTCAAAACTTTACCAAGACCTCAAAGGCAAAAAACCAAATGTTCAAGATTGGTCTTTAGCTAAACTCAACATTATGTATCACCAATTACAAAGAGAGGTTGCATAATGACAAATTTCCACAGAGAAGAAGAAATCAAGCACCTTTCTAAATTAATATCAGACGAAAGAAAAGGTATTAGTGAACTAATGGAAAGAATACTTGATATTACTGATAAAAATCTTAATAAAGCAGACGCAGAATATCTTGATTTTTTACATAAAACAAGAAATACAATGATTGCAAATGTTCGTCTCTATAGAGAAGAACTACAAAAACTAATGGTGATATAAATGAGTAGATTATTTAGAAATAAATTTGAAGACTATATGAACGACCCAGATGAACTTACACCAGAAGAACTTAGAGAGTTGGATGAATTCATATTAGATTGTGCAATAGATAATGTTAAGAGTGGACAGAAACAAAGTTCACAGGAGGATAGAATGAACGATTTTATTTATGATGATAATATAAGTTATTTAAATAACTTTGATAGGTGGTATATGTCTGATACTATTTCAAAAGAGTTAATGCAACAAAAATCTTTAGAACTAGAGGAAGCCCAGAACCAATTTAAAAAGATGTATGGTTATAAAATACTTGAGGAGAATGTTTATAATGCTTAAAGGATTACACAAAGAAATTGTTGAGACAGGAATATGTTATTTAATTGAAGATAAAATTAATAAAAAATGGTCTTTAACATCTGCAAAAAAAATCTTAACTCTACTTGATATAGCAAAAGGATTTAAAATTAATTTAGGTTTTGAAGATTATAGAGAAGATCTTGAAATATTTTTAGAAAGTAAAAGAAACAAGGGTTTATAATGTCTAAGGATATAAAAGGATTTTGTTTTAAAAGTGGTTACTTTAGAAGATTTAAGCTTGTTTATATGCATGATAATAAATATAAATTAGAAGTAGAGGAAATTGATAAAACTCAAGAAAAGATAAAAATGCCTATTGGATTAAATACAAAAGAAACATGCAATTAGGAGCAAGTCTATATGAGGTGTTTCTAGTTATTGTAGGAACAGGATTTTGTACAGCAACTTATGTAGTTGTTGATTATTTTGTTAATAGTGGAAAATAAAAATGACAGAGTTTACAGATAAAGTAATTGCTCAAAGAAAAAAGCTAGAGCAAGAAGAAGATAACAAGAAAGTGGCTTGGTTTGAGGCCAGAAACGAATATATCAAAACTGCTTTTAAAGGTGGAATTGTAAAAACAGAATATACTGATAAAAGAAAATCAATAAGAGTATATTGCTCTAAATGTGGCGAAGATGTTTCTTTTGAAAATATTTCAAAACATTCATGCAATTTATAATAGATATACTTTTTTTTTATATAGCAGTTTTAGGTCTAAGTATATTTGGGAGTATGTTTTATCTAATACTTAGAGACTTTTTTTGATTTCTGCGTCAAGGGTTTTTTCTTTTTTTTCTGACTGATATTTAATATTAAGACCACAAAGTGTGCATAGTCTGTTTTTCTCAGATAGACCTGTTTCAGTTAATTTGTAATCCCTGCCTTCAAGTTTAACATATCCACCTTCTATCATTTCTTGAATATAAGAATCATCAAGATCATCACCAAACATTATACTTAATAAAATTCCAAGCTTTCTTGTTTGTGTTTTACTAAGAGCCATTAAACCTCGTGCCACTCCTTGCCTTCAAATAACAATGCTTCTGCTTCTCTTCTTCTGATAAGACCTTCTAAAACTTTTCCACCTGCTTTGTTCCATCTTTTTAATTGATGTGGCACTTCTTCGTAAACTCCATTATTCAATACTTTAAGCAGAGTAGATGATGCTAGTGCATTTCCACCTACATTAAAACTCCAACAAACAAGTGCATCAAATTGATTTTGTGTTAAGGGAACATCAACATAGTTTTTTACATATTTTTCATAAGTTTTGAGTTCATGCGCTAATAAATCTTCTGCTTCTTTTAGTGTGATTGACATATTCTCTTTTACTGGCGAACCATTTTTTAATTTTAGTGAACCATATCCAATAGTTAATTTATCTGCGGCACACCTATAACTGACTGCTTTACCATCTTCTGTAGGACATCCTTCAAACTTTTTTATTAATGCTATACCCTCTTGTGATGTTTCCATATTAGTGATCTCCCCATACTTTACTTTTTTTGCCACCCCAGTATTCAACTGCATGACCTTCTTCAATAAGCAGTTTACAAATATCTTCATTATTATTAGTGTAAGGGATTGCGAGTATTCTTCCAAACTTTCCACGACCTAAAGATTTAATTTTTAAGGTATGGCCACAAAGTTCTGTTAGTCTTGCTTTTGCTTCAAGACCAAGCTTCTTTTCAGCAAGGTCTCTAGTTCTGGATTCAGGAGTATCTATTCCTGCCAACCTGCAGCGTTGTTTTTTTAGAAATACATTGAAACCTAAATCCAGAGTTACATCAATAGTATCGCCATCAACAACTCTCTCTAAAATTGCATTATAAACAAATGGCTCAACTGATGATGACATATAAATTTATTGTTTTGCTTTGCCAATATTAAGAGCAAGAAGCTCAATTAATTTATACAGTTTTGCGATCATTTGATCATCTTTGGGTGTGGGTGTTAATGCACAGATAATTGATGCTCCACATACAACTCCTGTGATTATTCCTAACCATTCTCCTATCATTCCCAACATATCGTCCTCCTCTATATTGAAAGTGTAAAGTCTAGCATATTATTCTTCTTCATCAGAATTTTTTTCATCATCATATTCTCTATAGAACTCTATAATTGATAATGTATCTCTAATATATCTTTTTACCTCTGCCATATTCATAGACAGATTTTCGTAATCTTTAGAGGTTAAAGAATAGTATGCAGTTTCAGGTGCAGAGCCATTGTCAATCTGATTGAGATATTCTTGCATTAGTTCTGGAGTTAGTATTTCCCAATCAATATCCACTAATTGAACTTCCATCGGAAGTGGAGGATGATACATTGGCATCGGCTCTGCTATCGTTACAACTTCAACAGGTTTACTTTGTATTAAGGGGAACGAAGTGCATCCTGTAAGAGTTATAACAAAAAAACTATGAATTATTGTTTTCATCTGTTTCATCAAATTGATTTGGGTTTGTAAGTGCAATAAGTTCGTCTTTGACTTTCTTAGTGCCTTTATTAACTATGTTTTCTATGAGTTTTGGTTTTGCAAGTGCAAGATTATCAAGATCATGTTTTGCAAAAGTATTTTTTAGTTTGTTAACCTCTCTTTGTGCTTCTTGGTTTTTTGCTGTAAGTGTATTTATTTGCTCTTGGGTTTTTTGTTGTTTTTCTAATTGTTGTTTTATTCTAGCGTTTTGTTCTGCTATTTGTGTTTCTAATATTTGAGCATTAGCTTTCAGTGTGGATATGTTGTCTTGAAGTCGGTCTATATACCAAACTGACCCAGAAATACTTGCTACTAACAAACCTCCAAGAATAAGATTCAATTTTAATCCCATGTATACACCTGTAATTTTTCTTTTTTACCTTTTGCCTTTATTGGTTTTAAAGGAATCAAATCAAATTCTATAGCATTTTCGGTAGTTTCACCAATCAACAAGTCCACTCCTGCATCTTTTGTTCCACTTTCAAGTCTTGCTGCAACATTAACTGCATCACCGATTGCTGTATAATCAAATCTATTTTCACTTCCACAGTTACCAATAGTTGCAAAACCACTATTAATTCCAATCCCTATTTGTACAGGCGTAATACCTTCTTTTTTTAATTCCTTATTAAGTTTTTTCATATTATTCTTTATATCAATAGCACACGCTAAAGCTTTTGTTTCGTGATGTTCTAAATCAAGAGGTGCATTAAATATGGCCATCATTGCATCACCAATATATTTATCAACCATACCACCATTTTTTTGTACTGCTTTTTGTTGAACTGTGAGTGCTTTGTTCATTATATATGTTACTTGTTCTGGTTCTAATGTTTCAGATAAAGCTGTAAAACCACGAACGTCTGTAAAAAGAAATGTGCAATATTTTTTTTCTCCACCTAGTTGTAAAAGTTCTGGATTTTTTTGTAATTTTGCAACTTGTCTTGGGTCAAGGTAATGCTCAAACTGTTTCTTTATTTGTTGACGTAATTTATATTGTTCTCTAAATCTTAAATAAAATGCTATTGAACTTGTTATAAATTGTGAAATTAGAGTCCAAGATACATCTATAAGAAAACCTTTTTGAATTAGAGTATATCCACCAGAAGCCACAGAAAGCATTAAAAAAGCACCCAGACCTAATCCCCAAGTAAAGCTAAAAGAAGTCAATACAAGCCATGAGAGAGCTACAAAAAGCGTAAATATAGCGATCTCAACAGCTAAACTCCAATCAGGAATACTTGGAGAATCAGGAATAAGAATTGATTCAGCTAAAGCTGTTTGTATTTTGTGTGGCTCTAACAATCCAACAGGTGTTGCTACTTGTGGCATGATACCTTTAGCTGTAAATCCTACAAATACAAAACGTCCTGATACATCCATGTTTTTTAAATCAGTTTCTTTAGTTTTTACCCATGATATCCACTTACGACCTAAATTATCTGTTTTTACTGGTTCTAAACCCTGAACTGTAATTTCTTCAAACCCATTATCATTACTTTTTATAATGTAAGTGCTATTGCCTGCCAGAACCTTCATTACCTCTGTTCCATAAGCAGAAACAAACCCTTTAGGTGTTTGCATTAGTAAAGGTATTCGCCTTACTAAATTATCAACCTCTGTAGGTGCTATAGCTATGCCTTGAAATGAACAATCTTTAAGAATATCTATGTTTTCTACAACACCAGACGTTTCTATACCTTTTACTTTATCATTCCCTAAAATTACTGTTCCTGATGTTTTTGGATAATTACCACTGCCGTCTTCAAACATAGCTAACACAGAGCCGTACATACAAAGGGTTTTTGCAAACGCTTCGTCTCCACCTAATCTATCTGGTTGAGGAAAAGCTAACACCCAACCTACACCAAGAGCACCCTTTTCAAGAAGTTCTATATGTATCTCTGCTAATCTTTGTCTTGGTAAAGGATAACCACCTTCAGAAGCTACATCCTCTTCAGTTATATTAAGAATAGTAAAAAAACCAGATTCATTATATTTTTTAACAAAGGTATCAAAAGTTCTTAGCTTTATAACTTCTGTGAATGTTGTCTGAAATATTATTGGTAAAATTAATAATGGAAGAATTATGAATATTAATTTTTTCATGTTATATTTGAATTAATCTTTATTAAAGATTTTTTCATTTATTTTGGGTGGTGTCAAAGTTCAAAAACCTCAAAAATAGTAGTTTAGCACCACCCACCTCCATTAATTTTCTTGTCTAATTCTAATTACACTACTGCTTCCACCATTCACTTTAATAGTTCTTGATATACCATCCTGGATTATTATTACTGTATAACTATCTTCTGAATCTATATCTACTCTTGCAGTGCTATTAACACTTCGCAATATTGTTAATTTCTCTCCAGTAAGGAATGTTGTTATTTGCGTATCTAAATCTTGACCAAAGTTTGTTCCAGATAACTGAACAGACCCAACATCTGCTTGTAATTGATCTTGTTCCTCTTGCACCTGTAATTCATCTAATATATTAAGCAAATCTTCAAGAAAATTAACATCAAGATAATTAATATCAAGCTCAGTAAATTCTAGATCAGACTCGTTATCAAGCAAATCTTCTTCAAGGTAATCTATATCAAGATCATTAAAATCAAGAATACTATTGCTTTCGCTAGTGTAAACAGTTTCCTCTTCGCTAATTTTTTCTTCAGGAGGATTTACAATAAGCATATTATCTATAAGATCAAGCGTTATATCTAAGGTAACTGGCTTAGATGGATTGCTTTCAAAAACAGAAACTGTTGTGGCTTGATAAGGTTTATTAAGTATGACACTTCCTGTAGCTGTAATAACTTCTATTTCACCACTAGAAAATCCATACTTATCTGGCAATAAAACAATAAGACTTCTTCCGAGTTCATCAACTGTAGCTGTAAAATCAGTGCCACGAATAGCAATATTTGCTGTAGGTGTTTTTAAAGATATATTTTGTTTATCTAATTTATTTAAACTGCCAGAAATAAATCTGGTTGTGCCAAGAGCAAAGGTAAGAGCCATTTTAGACTTTGCAGGATTTGGGTCATAAATATATTCATTAATTAATAATTGGCTATGTTCAGTAAGTTTTACAATAGAATCATCTAAAAACGTGATGGCCATACGACCATTAGTAGTAACAGCTTCATCATTGCTTTGTATATTAAAATCTACAAAAGCATCTAAGGGCAAATCCCTTATTATTTGCGCATTACCTCTTAATTCAGAAATATCTCCAATATTAGCAACTTGTACTTGTGCCTTGATCGTTTTGAACGACACAAATAGTGGAATTAGAAGTATTACTAATAATTTTGAGATAATCCCTCGCAAGTGTAGATGATTGTGTAATGTCAATATCATTTGAACTTCCATCTAAATCTAAATAAAAATATGCAGAATCTGCAGATGTTGTTCCAGCATATCCACTACCACTAAAATCTAACTCGTTAGAATTTCCATTAATGTCAACATAATTTATTGCATTTGCATAATCAATATCAAAATCAAGATCATTACTATCACCTAAAATAATCCAATCTAGATCAAGATATGATGAATCAGAGTTTTCAGCTATAGCAAGATCAATCTGGTTACTTCCTCCTGTTACATCAATATTTAAATCAATATAATCTGCAGAAATTAATCCTGTGCTATTAAGTAGAATATCCATAATATTACTATCGCCTTCAAATTCAAAAAATCCTGTAAAATTATCACCATCAATAGCATCTGATCTAAAAATGTTTGAACTTCCTATTTGATTAATGTCAAGTGTCATTGACACTCCATCTAAATCTAAGGCAGTCATTGTTCCAGATGTTGCTTCGCTCCCACCAATTAAGTTTGATCCACCTAATTGTTCAAGATCAATGTTTGCTGAATTGCCTGATTGATCAACGTAAATCTCATTATCTGCAAAAACTGATAATGATAAAAATAAAACTAAGTTTAATAATTTATTCATATTTCCAGTACCCTCTCTTATAACCAATATTAATAAGCTCTAATACTGCACCCTCAATTGCTTTCATTAGTGCAATCGTTGTGCTTTCGTTAGAAGCAGAGCCAAGTTCTACTTCTACAAGTTCAGTACCCATTTCTATGAATTTAAAAACGTCTGTTGACTGTCCGTAACTGTATATTGTTTTTTGAGACATTACTTCAATAAGTATCTCTCCTGTTGCAACAGAAACCATTCTCAGACTTACAGTTACAGAATCTTGTCTATATTGCATGCTAGTTCCTAAACCAAGATACCTAGCACCTATGCCTCCTGTTACTAAGTTACTATCATACGCTACAACTGCACCTTCAAGCAAGACACCTGCAAAGAGCAAAGGCGAAAGAACATTTTCATCATCTAATTGTTCTCTTGTACTTCTTATTAACTGTCGTTCTTTTGTTAAATTATCAAGACCAACTCTTTCAACTACACGAAAAAAGTTACCATTTGATGCATGTTTTAAAGAACGAATTAATATTGTATAAGGTGCTTGTGTTATAGCAGAGGAGAAAAGCGCAAATTCACTGTTACTCTTTCTTTGTCCTGTTTGATCTAGAAATGATGTTGGATAGACTGCAACTACTGGTTTTATTATTGGAGACTTTGCATAGAAAAGCTGTTCTGATTGTAAATCAAATATAGAGTATTTATTTAACCCTTTGCTTTCGTATCTTTCAGGTCGTGTATCTTTGACTACATCAAAGACTGCACAGCTAGAAAGAAAAATCGCCGAGAGGCAAAGATATTTCAGTGGTTGTACCATCATTTGTATTAAAGATTGTTAAAATGATCATGCCATTTTCTATTTTATAAGAAATGATATTGCCCTCTAGTTCAAAGCTTCCTTCTGTTGACTGTTCTTCTCCGAACATAGCTTCAACTATTTGTCTTGATATCTGAGCATAAATTCTTGATTCTAGATTGCGAATAAACCTTGCTAGTGTTGTATTTTCTGCATCTCTTTCAAGTTCATCTTGTAATGCTTTTATTTCTTCTTTGATTGTCATTTTTCGCATGTGTTCTTGGTTCTCAATCGTCAAGTAATGCGAACTTGTATTAACACCTGAAAAAGATGGTGATTTAAATTTGAAAGTTATTTGGTCTGCTTTTACATTAACAGTAAAAATACCGATAAAAAGAAAAACTGCAATTATAGCCATTGCTACTGCAATACCATTTTTTTCAATATTCTCTTGTGCAATCTTTAATTCTTTTTTGCTTGGCCTTCCTCTTTTTTTCTTAGTCTTTTCTTTGGTCATCTCTATCTGCCTTAGCTATCTTGTTGCTATCAATAAGCTGTGGCACTCCTAAAATAGTTTTTATTAACGTATCTTGTCTAATGATTTCATTATCTAAGCTACGCACCCTGTCAATTAATGCTACTAAAATTCCATGCTGTGAATCAAGTTTTGTGCCTAACCTTTCTTCCATCGCTGTTATAGATGTATTGACTTTATCATCAACAGTATCAAGTTTTGTCTCCATACCATCAATAATTCTGTTAATTAGCTTCCACACAAAAAGTCCAAGACCAAGTGCTGCAGCTATTGGAAAACCTAACTCGGTTATTAAAGCAACTGCTGATTCCATGATTTATGACCAGATAGCTGTTGCCACAGTTTTCACTAAAGCATCTTCTCCACTCATATCTGTAGCAGAACCACCATCAGAAACAAACTTTGTAAAGTTCTTTACCTGTGTGCTAACAGAACCATCAAGACCTGCATCTGCACCTGTTCCTGATAATGTATTGTTATATACAACCATCAATGTTGGGTGTTTTGCATTTGCTGTATCATCGGCAGAACTATCTGCTAATGGGTAAACTTCAATTCGTTGAACTGAAACTGTATTACTTATTGCCATATCTTACTCCTAATAAGAATTAATTTTTGCCTTTATTTGTTTTTCTACATCTTCCCAGACACTAGGCAAGTAAGCGTTTGGGTTGTTTTCCTTTGCATCATACAAATCCTGTAAAAATTGTTCAACTTGTTGTTTGGTAAAACTCATAATTTATCTACTAAAATTCTGTTGGTTGGTGAGCTTGGTGGCGAAGATGAGCTACTTGTTAATCTAGTAAATGTCATCTGATTACTGCCTGTTACAAAGTTTGGAGTATTTGCAGATGGTTGTGTTGCTGAAAAGGCAAAACTCACAGTAGAGTTATTTCCATCTGAAAACGAACAAAATCCAGAGGGTAATGTTATTTTTGTATTATCACTTGAGTTAACACTTGCACCTGAAGGTGTAGAAGATATATTTGTAATCGTACCACCATCAATTAGAACAGATGTATAAAATGGAAAACTTGCACTTGTAGATTTTGTTACATCACAGGTGAATTGAAATATTTGTGTGCCAGATGAATTTTGGAAAGTTACTCTCATAGTATCACCATCTGCAAGACCATTGACAATAGGGTTAACATTACTTGTTGTAAAGTTAATACCATACGATTGTACTTGTGCTGTAGTTCCTGCAGTCGTTGATGATACAGTTGTGTCAAGAATATTTGCAGCTGATGCTGCACCATAAAAATCAGAAAAAGCTATTGTTCCAGAACTGACACCTGCTAGATTTCTAAGAGTTGAATTTGCCAAACTTTGTGGGGTTGTTACAGGTACTCCTAGTTCTTCATTGATTGATCTCTTTGGGTTTTGATTCGCACCTGCTGCTGTTCCTACAGATAAAGCACCACTTGTTGCAAGAGCCATTATGCAACCTCCTCTAATTTAGCTTTAAGTTCTTCTATTTGTTCTTGTTGTTCTTTGATAGCTTCTACTAATAACCCAACTACATTGCCATATCTTATGGCTTTGATTTCTTTATCATCACCTAATTCATGAGTGGTAAATATTGCATTAGGTAAAACCTTTTCAAGTTCTTGAGCAATCAGACCTGTAGATTTTCTTCCATCTTTTTTGTAAGAGAAGTTTACACCTCTTATTTGTTTTACTTTATCAAGTGGGTTTTCTATAACTTTAATATTTTCTTTAAGGGTAATATCAGATAATGTTCCAAAAGCTGCAACATCATTAGCACAATTAAATACACCTGCTGATGTAATTTCTGCTCTATTTACATTATTTGTTCCAAATATTAATGAATTAGAAGTTGTTGTTTTAACAGTTCCTGTTCCTGATGTGAAACTGAGTCTTCTGCTTGTTCCAGTTATTCGTAAATCAGTAGTCCCAACAACATCAACATCTCCACCTGTAACACTAAACCTATCTGAACCACTAACTGATACTGTTAAACCTCCGTTTAAATCAGCTAATCCTGCAAGTGTAGCAGTTCCTATGTTTACAAGATTTCTTGATGTATCTACAATATTGGTAGAGCCAATATATAAAGATGTAAATAATCCATCACCAACACTATTTATTCTATTTACACCATTAATTTGGTAAGCACCAGATATTAAGTTGAGATCTCCTCCATTTTTAAGTCTCATGCGTTCAGTAGAAGTATCTACTTTAAATCTAAAGTCATTCCTTGCTTCAAGTGTTGCAACGCCTGTAGTGTCTTTAAGTTGTATTGTTACTGCTGTATCTGTGCTTTCAAACCTTGAATTAATATTTGTGGTG
>TARA_R100000231_G_scaffold40384_1_pt1 | contig 16655 bp, 25 predicted proteins | sample TARA_R100000231 | Tara Oceans TARA_R100000231 (sample SAMEA2620565) | marine metagenome | biome: marine biome (ENVO:00000447); feature: surface water layer (ENVO:00002042); material: "saline water (ENVO:00002010), including plankton (ENVO:xxxxxxxx)" | depth 5 m | reverse complement strand
TATATATATACTATGTTATATATTTAATTTATATATAACATGTTATATTACATAGAACTGACTAATCTGGCAGTTGGGCTAATAAATATCTTTCTTTGTTTTCCATAGTTCCCTATGCTCTTTGTTTCTCTTCTAATATAATCTTTATCTTCTAATTTTTTAAGTATCCTATATAAAGTTCTGTCGTTGAGCTTCAACGTATTACATATTGATTCATTAGAAGCATAGCAATAATCTTTTTTTACTGCTAAAGATTGTATATGTGATAAAACAACTGCTTCTTGTATAGATAAATTTGTGCTCATAAATGCTAAGTTAATGTTAATATAATTTTTCATTGTATATAAAATTAATCTCAAAGTGCCTAGCTAGAATAAAACTAACAAAAAATAAAATGAAAAAGGTGCTAGGCACTCTAAGATTATGTTAAACTAAAATGGTAAATCAGTTTCTGCTTTTTGTGGTTGTGCCTGTGCAGGTGCATCAGGTTTCCACTCATCAATCCAAATAGAATGTGTTTTACCATATTGGTCCACTTCTTTTTTCTTACCCATAGATAATTTAACGTATTTTTTGCCATTCATTTCAAATGCAAAATCATTTAACTTATCTAATTGTATAGAAAAGTTTACTAAATCGTAGTTTCCAACTTTTTTTCCACTACCTACATAATTTTTTTCACTCATAATAATAAAATTTAATTTGTTAATAATTGTTCGACTTCCTTACTTACTTTGTATTTTTGCCTAACATCAGTCATAGTAAACCCTTTCTCTTTAATTGCTTTTAAAACATTCTTAAATTGAACAGAATCTTTTTGTAACCATTGTTTAGAATCGGTTAAAGTGCCCGTAGAAGCCTTTTTAGACACTTTTCCATGCGTATTAGTTGCATCGGCATCTTTAGTATCATCTATTAAAAATAAGCCGTTTAAAGCGTATTTTCTTGCATAACTACTAGATGCACCAAAACTTTGTGCAACATCCATCCCTTTTTTATTAGGGTCTATACCTGCCTGTGCAGATACACTTAAGCTATCTGTACCATCTGAAATAGTCGCAGTAGCTACAACATATAATGGTTCATTATTTATAGTGTCGGATAACATAAGAGTTAAACCTTCTTTTTTAAGTATAGGCTTAACTGCTTCTAAAATGTCTTCACAACTTCTATAATTATAATTACCAAAATTGTTTCTTTGATTTTTAGGTGCTTTCAAGGTCGCTTGAACATTCACCAATTTACTTTGTAGATTTTTCATGACTGCTAATATATACATTTTTTGTCAGATGCAACAAAAAAAAGAGCAACATTTCTGCTACTCTTTTTATAAACAATGAAAACAAAGAAAATCAACGAATGTAATAAAACACCCTATTGAATTGACAAATATATAAAAAAATACCTATTAAATTCACAAAGGACATTATTTTCCTTGTCCTCTGTATCTCTTTAGGTAGTTTTTACTAGATTTTACTTTACTTGATTTGCTTTTGGCGTGTATGCCTTTTCTTTTACGACTTTTAGATTTATATATATTTACAGCAACTTTTCTTGGCATTACTTTCCTTTTATAATACTACTTGCTTTTTCTGTAGTACGACCACCAAAGTATGCTAAAACAACTGCCATCATAACTTTTTCAAATGTATCGTTCCATGTAGTACCTATGTTAAAAGGGATTGAATCAACAGAATCCAATATACCTGCAAAGCTAAATACCACAATGCACCAAACAAGAACAAGAGGACGAACATTTTTGCTAAGCCAACTATCACTAGCTGCATCAGCTTTCCATCTTGTACTAATTTCTTCCATTTCTTTGTTTTGTTGTTCATAAATAAGTGTTTGTAATTTTATCTTGTCCTCTGTAGGTATTTTAGCTTTTGTAATTTCAGCTATAGCATCTTTAGGAGATGTAACACCATTTAGTACAGCACCTAGTTGTGGAGATACAACACTTGCAGCTCCAAATAATAATTTACCTACAGTAGTATCTTTAAATTTCTTTTTGCTCATTGACTTTCGTTATAATTAGATATTGATAAATATTCTTTATGGGCATCAAATGATGGACAGGGTTTCTTGTCTGTAAAATCTCTATGACCAAATACTTTAGCATCAGGATATTCCATCTTTAATTCTTGTAATAAATTATATAATGAATCTATTTGATTTTGTGTTCTAGTGTCTTTCCACTCTACCATATCTTTATCCATGCCACCTATATAACAAACGCCAATAGAATCTTTATTGTGCCCAAAACAATGAGCTCCTTTTTTGTCTACAGGTCTTCCTTCCTGAACTATACCATCTAAAGTAATAATATAGTGATAACCAACATCTGACCAACCATTTCCTTTAACATGCCATTCTCTTATATCTTCTACATCAAAATCCTTAAACTCTGGTGTAGCAGAACAATGTACTATAAGTTTTTTTATATCTCTCATTATTCAGTTGGTATTCTTCTAAATTTAGAACTTTCTATTGCTTCTTGCATTTCCTCTACAGGTGCTTTTATTTTTAATGATATATCTGCATCCCATCTACCTATTAAACTGTTTCCTTTATATATAAATATAACTGGCACAGATTTAATCTGTCTTTTAACATTAGCGTTTTGGTCTTCTAATAAAACCTTAACTATCTTAGCACCCTTAATTTGATTAAGTTGCTTGTAATCATTTCTATAGTTCCAAGAACTGTTTATATGTAAGACAGTATATTCTTGTGAACTAGCAATTGCATATACAAACAATGCAATTAGGACAAATATCTGTTTCATTTCTGTATAATTTCATATAATTTTTCATCTATTTTATCTAACTTCTCGCTATTTTCTTGTACCTGCTCGGCAGTGTTCTCGATGGTTTCCCTAATTAACTGGTCTTTTAAATCATATTCTGTTCTTGACACAGCAGGTTCAGGTAAAAGTTTTGCTTCTTCTATACCTGCATTTAAGTCTGTGTACATTAAAACTAATGAAACTGCTCCTGCAATTACAATTCCTATGGTTTTAAGGTCTAAAGTTAATTTAGTGTCCTCACCGATTTCAGTTGGTTTGCTCATTTTATTATTATTTAATCATTTGTTTTTACTATTTCGTCTCCGATATGTCGGTGACTATGTTTAATTGTAGGAGATAGTAAAGGATGTTCAGCAATACTAGAATGAGCTGCGTGAACACAATAAGGACAGTTATCAGCATATACCTGCTCAATCTTGTCCTTTATAATTGCAGTATCTACTTGTATAGCATAAACGCTAGTAACAAGCCACCCTGCTACTCCAAGTAATAAAGTGCCAGATAATGCAACTATTTTTTTATTTATCTTCTCCATCTTCTTTTATTTCTTCATAAGAACCATCTTCCAAGTTAATATTTATTTTACCATACTCTTCTTCTAGCTCTTGTTTGAATTTATTATCTTCTTCTTGGATAACAGCCCACATATGTAATAGTCCATGTTTCTGTACTTCAAGTTGTCCTAAGTCGTGCTTTATAGCAGCATACTTCTTTTGCGATTCTTGTAGTTTTTCTAATTGCTCTTTACTAATTTTTGACATCCTATTAAATTTAAAGTTATATCCAAATATAATAAATTAATCCCAGTCAGGTTTTAATGTTTCGTCTACTGGATTTATTTCTAATTCAATTTGTTTATCTAAATTTTCTTGCATTGATGCTACATCTAGTCCTGCTTCTAACCAACTAACTACATCGTCTTTTTCTAGGTCAGCATAAGGAATAAAGTTGTCTGGGTCATAGGTCACACCTAACGTACCTATTGAACTTGCCGTATGTTCTCCTGATTCGTCTTGTGCAATATAACTCCAATGTACTGTGTAGATAACATCGCTGTTATCGCCTTCTTGTATTTTTGCGTCTAACGCATTAATTTTCCAATTATAAGTGTTTGCCATTTTTATATTTATTTATTTATTTTATTTAACACGTTCCTCCTCCTATTATTGAACCATTACTTCCTACTTGTATATATTTTCCTGTTGATGAACCACCACTTGTAAATACCTGATAAAACCCAGAAGCAGCAACTAAACTACCTGAAGTGTTCTGATAAGCTGTGTATCTACCATCTAATGCGTCAGGATATTGATTGTTTGTATCATTATGATAATAAGGTGAAGGTTCAGGAAATCCTGCAGCACAAGAATCTGAAGAGCTTGATGATGAGTATATATAGTCAAATGCAGTCAATGTAACATTTTGCTCATAACTATAAAACTCTGACATCTGTAAAGGGTCAGCTCCATCAGGTCTTTCTAACGCTGGATTTAATGTATTTACAGCAGGATAGCTTGTCCCAGAACCACTTGAGTTGCCACCAGTTAGTCTTGATATATCTGACATATATATAGGTGATGTAACATTAGTTGCAGAATCGTAGCCATATCCTTTTCTTTCTCTTGCTATTTTATTCATACTAAGTTCGTTTGGCGATTCTGGTACTCCCATTATTTAATTTGTTTTTTTAATTGTTCAACTTCTGCTCTTAATTCTTTTATTGCTTGACCCATAATAGATACCATTGCTGCATAGTTTACTGTTTTAAATTCACCTTTATCAAAATGATTTTTTTCTGTAACCATTTCTGGCAATACTTTTTCTACATCTTGTGCAATATATCCTATTGATTTCTCATCATTTTCTTTCCAATTAAAATGAACTCCTTGTAGTTTATCAACTATATCTAAAGCATTATCAATTGGCTTAATATCTTTCTTTAATCTCTTGTCGGAACTAACTGTTGTTGAGTATGCAACTAAGTCTCCGTCTGCGTGAAAATCACCATTGGCATACATTCTAAATTCATCTGCCATAAATTGAGCATAATCAGTACCACTTATACCCTCATCATATCTTAACATCTGAACACCACCAACAAGTATTCTAAAATCATCTGATGCACCCCAACCAATGTATGAATTAGTATCGCCTTGATGTCTTAAATACCTAGCCAAGTGTGCATCACCTGTATTGTCAATTCTAAATCTAATTGTTGTACCATCACCATTGAAAAATTTTAAACTATTATCACCACTTCCATATTTCATTGATGCTTGTTGCCCGGGGTCAGCACTATCTCTTATCATTATACCAGAATCTGTTTCAGCAGTATTTTGTATTATAATTCCTTTTGTAGCACCATAAATTTCAATAGCATCACCGGGAGATGAAGTTCCGAATCCAACATCTCCTCCAGAAAAATGTGAATCTCCTGCTGTATCAATTTTTACTTTCTCTACATTACCAGATGCTTTTAAGAATAACTCATTATTTCCTGAGCCATCTACAAAAAAGCCACCCAAGTTAGTGCCATTATATTCTGCTTTGATAGCATATTTACCAGTTGATGTTTGATTTACAACAAGCTTTTGGTCTGGGTTAGTTGTTCCTACACCTACATTTCCAGTTTCATTTATACGCATTCTTTCACTTCCTGCGGTGTCAAATGACAATTTACCTGAGGTGTCGCTTGTATGTCTTAAACCATTAATTGCTGCTAAAGGCGATGTTTCAGCTTGGCTCATAAAATTAATAACACCAACCTCGTTGTTATCAGAATTTCCTAAGCCTATTAATTCTAAAACTCCTCTTGCGCCAGAGGTTTGTGATTTTATAGTTACAACCTTGTTACCAGATGACCAACCATCTTGATTAGGCGAAGTTGTTCCAATTCCTACGTTTCCTGCAAAACTTGCATTAGAGTTTGAGCCTAATGTTAAAACTGGTGTTCCTTCACTTGTTGCTGTTGCACTTGAGGATTTAGATATGAATAAATCTCTATCTCCACCAAATACAATATGAGTATCTTTACCACTTCCAGCACCACTTAAAAATAAAGTTGCATCATCATCACTTGAAATTGCTGAAATAATTTTATCACCACTTCCTGTTAATGCAACATCGCCTGAAAAAGTTCCACTTCCTGTAACACTAACTCCTGAACTTGTTGTTTCAAGCTTTTTAGCACCACCTGTAAAATATAATTCTGCTACGCCACTATTATTAAAAAATACTTTATTTCCTGATGCAGTTCCTATATTTACATTATCTCCCCATATTCTTAAATCTCCTGTACCATCATCTTTTATATAACTATTACTAGCATCGTGATATATTTTTAAATCGTTTGCTGTACCTAAACGCAATTCAACATTGTCGTTAAATCGCATTTCATTAAAAACTTTAATTCTTTGTTCTCCTCCGTCTATTTGTAAATAATTTTCTGTGCCACCAGCACCATCATCACAAAAGAATTTTATATCTCCGTCATCTGTGTTTTGCACAAACTGTAAAGTTCCTGTATTGTTTGTTATTACACCTTGCGTTCCATTATGTTTGATAACTAAATCTGCACTATCTCCTAGATGTATCTCACTTGTGTCGGTTAAATTTATATCGTCTCCTGCACTAACGTCAATATCCGTTCCTCCTGTAGTGTTTCCGTTAGACAATACTTCTGCAAGTGTATCTGCACCACCTACTTGGTCATCTACATATTTTTTACTTGCAGCATCTGTATCGGCACTTGGTGTTTGTGGTACTGTAACCTGTCCTGCAAAACTGCTTTGTCCTGTACCAGATACCGTTAAGTTTCCTGCAAAAGTTGAATTTTGTGATGCGTCAAGTGTAAAACCTAAAGTTGGAGTTGTTCCTGTTTTAACAATAAAAGTTCCTGCTGTACTTATTTCTGCACCACTCGTATTGTTTTCAGGTGTCATAAAAGAATTGGTACTATACTTAACCTTACTTCCTGCTGCTAAAACAATATCGTCATTAGCACTTACTGATATATCCGTTCCTCCTGTAGTGTTTCCTGCAGCTAAAACTTCAGACAAAGTATTACTAGAATTATTATCTACATAATCTTTTACTGCAGCACTTGTAGGTATTGTTGTATCATTATCGTTATTTGAAATACCGTCAGCTTCATCTACAAACTTTGTTATTGTAATTGATTCTCCTAAATCCTTTAATGAATCAAACTCAAGAGTGCTAACAACTAAATCTGCTCTAGCATATCCTGTTCCACTTGTATTAACTGTAGTCGTTGGTTCTGTTTGTAAATCCTTAAATAATTTATATTTATCATCTCCTGCATCTCTAAATAAACCAGAATATAATGTAGTTCCAGATGGATGATATTTTCCATAAAAACCTATATCAACAGAATCAGCACTTGTATTTAATCTAGCTAATTCAATTAATGGGTCTTCTACTCTTAACGTATCTGTATCTACAGTAGTTGTTGTTCCGTTTACTGTTAAATCTCCTGTTATAGTTAAGTTACCTCCTACTTTGGCATCTGAGTAAACATGTAAGTCATATCCTACTTCTGGAGTAACCCCTATACCTATTTGAGTTGTGCTAATATATAAAGGTGCATTATTTCCAAATCCATCCGTTACTTGTTTAGCTGTTGTTGTTAAGTTGTCGTTGTCGCTTAATTTAAGTAAAGCGTCATAAGTGTTTTTTATTTTCTTACCTGTGAGTGTAGCCATTATTTTTTAACCTTTTTATCATTTATCTTTTTAAGATAAGTTAATAGTTTCTTTTTATTTACCTCTTTAGGTTTGTATGTCTTTTTTATAGTTGCCATCCATGAAACCCTGTATCTTTATCAGGGTATATATCTTCATTATTATTACTATAATACTCGCTAAATTTACTTGGTGCATGAAACGTCATGTAATCTATAAACCTCTGTGCATAATACTCTGCATAATCTCTCTCCTTTTGAATTAAGAAATCAATCTCTTCTTTACTTGCTTGTGAGCTGTTTTCTGAATTATGTTTAAATACACCTCCATTTGATATAGAATAAGCTGCAAATGGCAAATATTCAATCATAGCAAAATGAATTAACATAGGTTGTATATAATCATTTACTAAACTTAAATAGTCGCCAGATAATGTTCCTGCAATTATATCAGCACTTATTTTATCATATAAGTCTGTGCCTAAATAATTCTGAACATGAATCTCTTGTGCTAATGCAATAAACTGAATAAATTTATCAGTATCTACATTTGAATTTAAAGCTGTATTCTTAACAATGTCTGACCTTTTTATAAATAGTGCTGTTGCCATTATTCTTCAATATTTTCTGGTTGTTCAACTTCTTGTTCTGGTTCTTGGTCCTCTTTCTTTATACCTGTTTCTTTCTCTATCTCAGCATCTGTAATTGCATTAGTCAAATCAGTAAATTCAAGAGGTTGTAGAGTTTTAAAGTATATATCTAATTCAATACCATTATAATCTAATATCTTTTCTAGCTCATCAAGTATTGTTACTTGCATTGGTCTAATCACAGTATTATCCATAAGTATTGAAGCAGTTTGTAACTCTTCTGCATTATTGCCAAGACCTGTAGTATCCTTTATACCTACTAACATAGGCGATACAATTCTGTGAGATACCATTACTTTTCTCATAGATTCATCAGATAAAAACTTATACTGCTCATGAGCATCAGAAAGTATGACAGGTTCTATAGAAGCTGCAAGGTCTTTGCTATCATTAAATGCCAATATAAATCTACCAGCATTAGACGAACCACTAAACTTTTCTTGTATGCTTCTTTCAATAAGCTCTCTTTGTTCCTCCGTAGGTACTCCGTTATTGAAGTTAATAAGCATACTTGGAGCAAGACCATTCTGAATATTATTGATATGATAATTTGCTATCTCTTCTTCAAGTTCTGCATATTGTAAACCTCCTTGATAATCTACAGGAGAATAATAATAAAATCCTGCTCTATAAGGTTTAATATAAAGTATTTCTAATCCTGAATTACTTGTACCAAATGCAGGTATTCTTTTTGGCACTTTGCTACCTTTGATTTCAGTCCAGTCATTAGCAAAGTAATAAGCGTTAATTATACCCTTTTTATCTGCCTTCTCTGCCCTTAACTTCTCTACAGGTATATGTTCTACCTGAACAATCTTAGAACGGTCCTTAGAATAGATTATTTGAAGTGCTGCTTGACCCATCATTTTATAGTCATAACAAGTTTTCTTCATACAATCTTTTGAGAATAATTCTTTGAGTTCTTTATATTCTTCAGGTTTATCAATACTATCAACAGCATCTAATCCTTTACCATACACCATTTCTGCTATTCCATTGATTGCAGCATTGTTTGTAGGGCTTCCATTATATCTATCTATTAAGTATTGAAAATAATTGTTATCATCTCCGTATTCAATCCATTCTTGATTATATCTTTCGGTAATCTCAGGTCTTGTATAGGAGGAAAGATTTACAACATGGATTTTACCTTGCTGTACTTCTAATTTCGGTTTTGGAGCACTCAATCTTCTTCTTGTTGCTCTATTGCTTTTTTTTGTCATATTATTACAAAGTCGTTATCGTAAGAGTTCTCTGTTGTATAATCTCCAGAATGAACATCAAATACGTTATAATCCGTTTGGTCAGTACAAAATATACTTCCTCTATATATAATTGTATTACCATCTTTTACTATAAACGAATAAAATCTATTGGCAACTAATCCAAATGTACCATTAATAGACATGTACCCGTTTGAATTGCTTACTGTAACAGAAACTGTACTTGTAGTACGTTTAGATTTATCAGTAAGTTCAAATGTAACAGAGCTCGGTGCACTTCTAGGTATTATCTTAAAAGTTTGAGCATCTGTAGATGTTGTTAATATTATCATATATAAATAATAAAGTTAATTAAAATTGTTTGCATAAAAAAAGGGACACATAAAGCATCCCTCTTTTCTACAAAGTAAATTTAATTATTAAGAATTAGTTCCTTCTGTAATTGTTATAGTTCCAGAAAGTCCAGCAAATTCACTAAACGGATAACCAGTTTGTGTTGAATCTACTTCCATAAAGTTAGCTGGTTTAGTTTCCATAGCAGATAAAGTAAGTGTATAACCACTTAAATCTCCCATAGCAGCACCAGTTACTATTGTACCTCCAGATACATCAGCACCATGCTCTAATCCCATTAACATACAGTTTCCGTTGTAGTCTTCTACAACTACATGAGGTCTTCCAAAAGCTAATAATTTTAATTCTTTATTGTCTTCTTTAGACAATTTATGTAAGGTTAAATTTAATGTTTGTTCGAAGAATGTCGTACCATTTTCTCTTGAAGAAGTGATATTTGTTTCAAACGATGAGTTACCTTTAACTTCATATTTAAATGCGGTTAAGTCATTACTTGAATCGCCTGTCATGTTTGTAATTTCGTCATTTGTTTCAGTAATTGTTCCTAAGTCACCGAAATCTACAAAGTAAACATTTTTAATACCACCCACTACGTCTTTACATGGTTCTTTTCTTCCTAAAGTTAATCCACAAGCCATAATATTTTATTTTTTATTAAAAAAGGGCAGGTAGTCCATACCACCTACCCTTCTTATGTTATACAATTATTTAATTATTAAGCTAATGTTAATAATACTAAATCTGAACCGATTCCGTACTGGATACCAGATGTAAATCTCATAACAACTCTTACGTTTTGAGAACCATCTAAGTCAGCCATATCAAGAACTTTTACTTCGTTGTGGTCAGATAAAAGACCAGTACCAAAGTATAAGTTTGATTTTTGTCCAGCAACGATATGGTCAGAAGGCATACCAGAAGTATAAACAACTTCAATTCCTTCAAATGATAATGAAGCATTGTTGTTATACCATTGGTTTCCTTTGTTATCGTAACCTTGAGCACCTAATCCATTAGCACCATATCCTCCTAAGTGTCTGATGTATGCTTGGTATGCTACAGGTGGAACATATATTTTTAAATCTTCTTGTCCATAAACTGCGTTAGGAATTGAATCTACAACATTACTTAATAAAGTAACGATGTTAGATGAAGTAAATGAAGTTTCAGAACCATTAGCAGCGTCATTTACGTCAGAATCAGCAGCCATTAAAACTGTGAATCCGTCAAATTCTCCTGCGTTTCCGTTTACACCTCCCCAGATATTTTGCTCAGTTTTTTCTGCAACTAAACCTGCAACGTGTCCGATTAAGAAATCAGAGAATTTTGGAGGTAAGTTGTCATACGCTGAGTATCCCATTTGGATTGCTTCCCAGTCGCTTCTAAAGTCTTTCTTACAAAGTTCAAGGTTTACTTGAAACTCTTCTGGTTGAAGAACTCTTTCTGTTAAAGTTACAGTAGCAGTATCAGTAAAATCACAAGTTGCATCTTTTATTACGTTAGAATCAGTTGCGACTTTCTTGATTACTTCTTTGAACTTAATGTTTGGTTTAATCTCGATATTACCTCTATTTAAAGTATTACCAGATAATAATGCAGCCGAAATATAATCACCAGCAAATTCCCCTGCATAAGTAGTAGTAATTGATGTAGTAGTAGCCATTTTTGTCTATTTATTTATCTATTAATGTTAAAAATTGTATTCAATACTCTATCTTTTGTATTGAATTGTCTGTTTTGTGCGTAAAGAACTTTTTTTCTAGGTTGTTCCTCAGTACCTTGATTGATTGGTTCTGCAGCAGGTTCTTTAGAAAGCTCTTCTATTTGTTTGCTCATAGAAACTTTTTCTTTATCATAACCTAACTTCATCTCATCAATCTTGTCCATAATTGATTTGATTTTCATATCAAACTCTTCTCTTGAAACGTATTTTTTTTCTTCCATTTCAATCTCTTCAGAAACTTCTTCTGCAGAAACTTCCTCTTGTAGTTCTTCAGCTTCTACCTCATCAGTTGAAAGCTCTTCAGCAACTACTTCTTCTTGACAAGCAAGTTCAGTTAGTTGTTGTGACATTTCTTCTTCTTCAGTAAGCTGTTCAGAAAGCTGAACTTCTTCTTCTTTAAGCTCAACTTCTTTAACGTCATCTTTTTTAATTAGAGATAATTTCTCCATGATGTCGTTTAGAATTGATGTAGCTTTTTGTTTTTCCATAAAATATATATTATAAAATTAATTTTATTTATAAAAGTAATAATCTATAAAAAAGTTGTTAGATTTTGCCTATTCCTTGTGAACGTAAAGTACCATCACAACACTTTCTGGAATATGTCTTTCCATCTTTACACAGACAACCTCTTCTTCCGTTCTTTGGCACATTCCTGCCTAATGTTTCATTTGTTTTTTTCATATTATGCTCCTATTGATGTTACGACATACCAAGTAGATGAACCATCACTAATTAATGTTCTTGATTTGTCTGCGTTAATGTCTATTGATGTTTCTAAACCTCCGTCATCTATATTATCACTTCCACTTCTTTGTAGTACACATTTTTCGCTATTGTGTCTGGCTCTAATAATATATTCCTTTCCTTTATTGCCAGAAGCAGTAGGCAAAACTAAGTTTTGTTCTGTAGAGAAGTTAGTAAATATAACGTGGTCGCTTGTTGTTAATGTTCTGCCTGTAGTTAAAGTTTCTACATTTTGATAAACAGCACCTGTACTTCCTAATTGTGGATATATTTTAACATGCTCTCCTCCATGTATTCCATATATACCTGTTGAAGTTCTAACTAACGCTCCATCTTCTATTTTACAAGATGTTCTTTGAGCATCTGTCATGTTATCTATTTTAATTTGCCAAGATGTATTATGTATTAACGCCATAATTATTTCTTGCTTTTTGGATGTTTAGCTGGTAGTAAATCATAATCTGTAGTATACTTGGCATTTTGTGGTCTTCCGTTTCTTACCAAGTACATAAAAGCATTAACTCTCGCATGTGCCCACTGTGAGGGTGATTTTACGTTAGGTGAATGACTTGTATTGAAAGCACCAAGACCTCTTTGAAATACCGATGCCAACATACCAACAGTTATACCATAACCTAATTTTTCTTTATATCTTTTGTTAAAGTCATCTGCTTTTTTTTGTAGTGATGCTTTGTCTTTTGCAGAAACCTTAGCTCCTTTTTTGCCAGAAGCATCTCCTTTGGCTGTTCCTTTTCCTTTAGGGTTAGGATTAGGTGTATCAGATTTAGGTGCTTTAGGGCTTTTTCTTACTCCTCCTCTTGGTCCAACTTCTGCTAAGAAATGTTCTGCACAAGGCATGTACCAAGTTTTACCTTCAAGCTCGTGTTTGTGTATTCCATCACAATCTAAATCTTTTGCCATCTTTTTAGCCATCTCTTCAGATGAATATGCTAATCTATCGTTTATAATTGCATGGTCATCATCTACAACCATTGATGCCATTTTTAACTCACCAAGTTCTCTTAATTTACCTCTTGACCAGTTTAATCCTGCTTTACCACCCCATAGTAAATATGATATAGTTCCACACGCTTTACTGTCCCCTGCGTCATAATATGTTTCTGCTCGACTTAAATACGAATACATTCTTTTTATAGTACCAACAGATAATTTTTCACCTCTTGCTAACTGTTGAGCTCTTACTTTACCTACAGAAGTAGCACATTTATTGTTTACTTTCTTATTAAGTTCAATACCTCTTTTAGCATTATTTCTAACACCACTTCCGTAATCACCATAAGTTTTTAATTCATATTTATTGTCTAGTATTGAATTGGCAATCTCTAACAATATTTCTGTAGCTTCCTCCTCATTTTCTACATAATCTATTGCAGACATTTCTAATTTATCTTTAAAATATCCTTCAATACTAAATCCTTTTACTAATCCTGTTTTTACATAATCATTCCATACTTCATCATTATTTACTTTCATTGAAACCATCCAAGTACCAATAGGTAAATCCATTCCATACTTTCTTGATTTATCATGTACTTCATCTTCTATAATCCAAGATTCAACTACAGATAATCCATGTAATTCAGCTTGATGCTCTAATGTAGATTTGTTTTGATTACCTCTCATTAAGAATAATTGTGATGCTTGTCTTACAGTATCCTTTGAGAAATATATATAATATTCTTCTTCACCATCTTTTCTATATATATTCTTGTCTGGCACTAATGCAGCACCCATAAGTATTCTTTTCTCTTCATCTACTTGTGCAAGTTTTATTTCGTGTTGTTTAGAAAGAGCAATAAAGTTCTCTTCTATTGCAGGTTGGTCCACAATAGATATGGCTTCTATGCCAGATAATAATTGTTCTTCGTCTATTAATAATTCTACTATTCTCATATTAAATTTATTTATATAATTAACCTAAAGATGCGTTTCCTGTAATGTTTCTGTCTAGTTCTTGTGCTGATGATATTTCTTTACTAACTACAAATGCTTGAATTGGTTTGCCAGTAATTCCAGCTAATCCTGTAGCTAATTGTGAAACACCTCCTGCTCCTACTACATTAAAGTCAGGAGCTTCTACTGTTGTTGGCGTAACTGCTCCACCTCCACCTCCACCAGCTCCTGCAGGTGTTTGTACTTTCCTTATAGCTGCAATATTGGCTAAACCTTGAGCAATAGCTGCTGCTGCCGCAATAGCTGCTCTTGCAGGAGCATCTAATGTTGGTAAATTAAATTGACTTTCATAAGCTCTTTGTGCTGCAGCATAAGTTGATATTAAAGTTGAAGCTATGGCTAAAGTTTTACCAACTCCAGTTTCTTTACCAGCTAATTGACTTAAAGCCATCAAGCCATTACCTACATCTTGATACGCTTGTAATTTAGAATCTCTTTCTATTTCAGCTAATTTTATAGAATCTTTACTTGCTTTTCTTTGCATTGTATCTGCATCTTTTAATTCTTTAGCTCTAATTTTTAATTGAGTATCTGAATTTTTAGCTAAATTCTTTAAGAAATCATCTGCGTCTTTAAATGCTTCTTTATTCGTAGTTTTCAATACGCTTTGTATTGCTTTAACTGTTTTGACTGGAGCTGTTTCCTCAGGGTCAGTTCCAATAGTGTCAAGTTCTGCAAACGATTCTATAAGTGCATTTATGTCTTCTTGAATCTCTGCAATTGTTTCTTCTCTTCTTTCTTTACCCTTTAAAGTAAGTTTTGCTAATTCTTCTGAAGTTGCTTGACCTCCTGATTTAAGAAATGCTAAAGCTGCTTCATACCATTTTATGTTATCTGCAATTGAAGATTGTTCAACTTCAAGCATCTCTACATATTTAGCTTGTATCTTAGTCATAATAGCATTTGCCAATGCTTTTTGTTTTAATACAGGTATATATTCTTCTATAGCTTTTTTAGATTCTTCAGTTAATGTTCCTTCTTCATTTAACTCTATATTTAATTTTTTGTGTTCTTTTCTTAACTTATCTAAAGCTGCTTGTTTCTCAAAAGAAGATTGTGTGCTATCATCTAATATTCTTACAAGTGTTTGCAATTGACCAATTTGCTCTCCTGCTGCACCTGCAGCTTCTTTTTGAATGTCTTTAAGGTCCTTCATTTCTTGAGTAACTCCTTTCAACATTTCCATTAATTTAGGTCCAAATGAAATTAAAAGCTGTACAACAATTAAAAATCCACCAGTACCAATTAATGATTTTCCTAGTTCTTTAAATGATTTTGTTACACTTTTATTTGTTTCTATAAAACTAGCAAACAATGTTACTACTTGTGACAAGTTGTTGGCAATAGCTGTAAAACCATAAGAAGCATCTGAAGCTAAACGACCAGTTTCTAATAATATTGCATTATTAAGACCAGATTGTGCTCTACCTTTTTCTGTAGCTTTTGTGACTTTTGTTTGTGCTCCTTCTAATTGTTTTAGTTTATCTACTACCTTATCTACATTTACTTCAGCAGATTTAGTTGTTATATCTACACTAATTAATATTTTCTTACTTGCCATGCTTCAATCTTTTTAGTTGTTGTTTCATTTCTTTATAATTACGCACTCCTGCGTATTTACCTTTGGCAATCTCAATTAATTCATCTTCTCCATACCAATCAGAAGCGTTAAGTAAATCTATTATGTTTCTAATCATCACTTAATTTATTTAAAAGTTCTAAACTACTTACCTCTGTATTAAAGTTTGTTTCTATAGAATTAATACGATATACCTTGTTTTGTATCACAAGCTCATCATTCAATCTATAGTTTGCTAAAATATCAGTAGATAAATATGCTTTTAATTTATATATTCTTTTTTTCTCATTAAATATTCCATTTATATAAGTAGCATAAAACTTCTTAAATAATGAGTTAGTTGTTCCTCCGTAGTTTTGTAAATTCCATTCATCAATCTCATCATCAAAGTTTATAGTAAAAGATGGTGCTGTTGAGCTTGTTCCATCTTCATTTGTATTTGATGGTCTATAATATTGTGTTAAAGAAATAGGTGTGCCATCAGAAATCCATTTAATTCCTTTTGCAGAAGTTAATCCTGTTTCTTGAATTGCATAAAATACTAATGGTTTTGTAAGTACAGGTTCATAGTTACCAGTATTAGGAGTTACGTCTGTATCAGATGTAAACTCTCCTGCAGCAGAATACCCCCACAATATGTCAGTTAAATATGCTGTGTCTGCTAAATCATAAGGGCTACTTGATGTTTCATTCTCATCAAACAATCTTTCAAACTTCATGTGTTCAAAAGGCACTTCAACTTCATACGAAGTTCCTCTATCTATATTTTGTGGTCTAACCTCTTCATCGCCAAAAATATCATTAAATTGTTCTTGATGATTTATAGATAACAAAGTGCTCGGCTCTTGATAGCTAAAATCTATTTCATTATACTCGAAAGCTCTATTTACTTGCAGT
>TARA_R100000231_G_scaffold175_3_pt1 | contig 16680 bp, 22 predicted proteins | sample TARA_R100000231 | Tara Oceans TARA_R100000231 (sample SAMEA2620565) | marine metagenome | biome: marine biome (ENVO:00000447); feature: surface water layer (ENVO:00002042); material: "saline water (ENVO:00002010), including plankton (ENVO:xxxxxxxx)" | depth 5 m | reverse complement strand
ATGAAACAAGTCGCAGATAAGACTGGGTTCAAGATGAGTTTGTTTGTACCTGATGCTAGCAAAGCAGAAGTTCCTGTGCTGTTAGCAAGTCCTAGGTTTGGAGGTAAACCTTACTTAGCCATGTTGGAGGACAAACAACTATCAACTGGTACTACCAAGAAGTCTAGTCCAATTGAAGTATTCAAGCCGACTAAGTAATCAATCTTTGGAGAGCGTAGGTAACACTACGCTCTCTTTTTTTGTATCTATAGGAGTATCAATGACAGACACTAAACTATGCAATGTTTGTGGTAGTGAGGAGGTTATACCTGCTCGTTACAACATAGGTTATCGAACGTGTTTGAAGTGTGGTGAGGTTATGGCAGGTAAGCGTAAGTTTACAGTCGTACCAATGCACAAGTCTAACTACGTTGTGATATCCAACAAGAAAGAACTGAAAGGTATCAATAACAAAGGAGGTTTGTATGAATGATATCACATGGTGGATTGTATGGGGGGCATTGGCATCAGCTACTGTCTCTATACTAGACATCTACTTTGGATGGGGGTTGTTCTAATGATTATTTACGGACACCCTGTAACTAAACGAAAGGTATTGGAATGGACACTAGCACTTGTCGTTACGGCAGGTGTTGGTTTCCTTCTTGCCTTTGTAATTATCAACCTGTTGTTAGGTTGTGAGACATGGGATGAAAGTCTTTGGACTGAATACAACTCATGCCTAACCTTACAACACATTTGGGAAGGAGTAACTAACCAATGACTAAAGCTACGTTGAAACTCTTCATGCTACGACAGCATCAAGGTGGAGTACCAGTAAGAGATGATAAGGGCGACATCATCTTCTACTCAGACAAACAAGTCGCCAAGAAGAATAGGGTCGGCAATCAAGTCGTATCCTATGGCTTTGACCATCGCAAGTACAACAAAAACAGAAAGGAAGGTGCGTAATGCGAGCAACATTATTGAAAGATACAATCAAGAGATTGTTTCCAGTCAAGAGAACTATCTGTATCGAGGGTAGCCCCGGTGGAGGTAAGACAACTATCGTACAACAAGTTGCCAAAGAACTTGGTGTTGGGTACATCGAGAAGCATATGCCAACCATGTTGGTCGAGGACTTTGGTATCCTCTATCCAAATGGTGATGACATGCTTCACTACAAACTACCCGATTGGTTTCCATACGAAGGCAGGACTGACATACCTGATGAAGGTATCCTGTGTTTCGATGACAGAAACCAAGCCAATGCAGACTTGCAGAAGGTACTAGCTAACATCTGCCAAGCTAGAGATTTGCATGGCAAGAAGATGAAGGCAGGTTGGATGGTAGTATCCACTGGTAACAGACAAGCCGACAGAGCAGGTGCTAACAGAGTTCTATCTCACTTGCGTAATCGTGAGACTGTGTATGAACTTGAGACACACCTAGATGACTGGCGAGGTTGGGCAATCGACAACAACGTACAACCTGTTGTCATATCGTTCATCGGTTTTCGTACTGGTCTGTTGCATGACTTTGATCCACAGCGAGATGTGAACCCATCACCTCGTGCTTGGGTTGAAGGTGTGTCTGACATGATTGGTATTGTACCACCCGAAGCAGAGTTTGAAACATTCAAGGGTGCTGTTGGCGAAGGTTGTGCCGCAGAGTTTACTGGCTTCTTGAAGATTGAGAGGAAGCTACCTAACCCCGATACAATCATTCAGTCACCAATGTCTGTGGCTGTACCCGATGACCCTGCTACTTGCTATGCACTTACTGGTGCATTGGGTGAGAGAGCAACCACAGAAAACTTTGGAAACATCGTGAAGTTCGCTGAACGTATGTCACCTGAGTTCTCGGTGTTGTGTGTATCGTATGCAAGTCGTAAGAACCCCGACCTTGCATCACATGAAGCGTTCACGAAGTGGGCGATTAACCATCAAGACGTTCTATTCTAAGGAGGTAACTATGAAGTTGAGCGATAAAGCATTGCTTGTCCAGTTGAATATTTCTCAATGGACAGCAAGAAAGTATGACAAGAAGGCAACCGAACAGGTTGCCTTACAGAATGCCAGTGCATTGACAGCAGGTAGGTACAACAAATCGTTGCTACCAATGGACGATGCTCTGACTAACATTCATAAGAAGTCTACCCTAATCCGTAAGAAGTTCTATACGAACACCTTACCTTGGGGTATCGAAGGTACGATGATGTTGCCATCAGCTAACTACCTAAACTTTATGACAGAGTTTAGGAAAGAGAAGTCTGACTGGCAACAACTTGTTGATACATTCTATCAAGAGTATCCAAGACTGCATGCAGATGCACAGAGATTCCTTGGTAGTTTGTACAACAAGGCTGACTATCCTGCTCTGCATGATATCCAACGTAAGTTCAAGATGGACATGGCTGTGTTTCCAGTACCATCCAATGACTTCCGTGTGAGTATCGGTAATGAAGAACTGGAGAGAATACAGCAAGACGTTGAGTCGAGAGTACAAGATGCGGCTCAACAAGCTATGAAAGAAGCTTGGCAAAGATTGTATGACCGAGTGAAACACATGGCTGAGAAACTTGCCGACCCAAAGTCTGTGTTCAGAGATACCTTGGTAGAGAATACTAAGGAAGTCTGTTCGATATTGAGTCGGTTGAACTTTGCTGACGACCCAAACTTGGAAGCCATGCGACAACAAGTTGAGGGGAGTTTGGCTAACAACCACCCAGAAAGTTTGCGTAATGACCCCGACCTCAGACGTACTAAGGCTGAGGAAGCGAAGGCTATTATGGACAAGATGGGTGCATTTATGGGAGGTAACTAATGGACTTAGAAAGAAGAATCGCCAAGGCAAAGACGGCACTCATACTTGAGCATCCGTTCTTTGGTAACTTGGCAATGAACATGCCCTTTGAATTATCAGAGGATGTTCCAACAGCGGCTACCAATGGTAGCCGTGTGTTGTTTAACCCTAAGTTTTGTGAGCCATTGAAAGACGATGAACTGTTGTTCCTCGTTGCTCACGAAGTTTGTCATCCAATGTTTGAACACATCTTTCGTTTGAATGATCGTGACCCAAAGCGTTGGAACTATGCAGGTGATGCCGTCATCAACCCAATGCTCGAAGACGAGGGCATTGGTAAGTTCATCGAAGGTGGTGTCATGGACAGAGACTTGCTCAAGCGAGGTGGTGGTACTACCGATGGTGTCTACAACTTGTTGCCACCTATACCCGAAGATGGTGATGGTGGGTATGGTGACGGAATGAAACCATACGATGACATTGAAGATGCAGGAGAGGGTTCATCCCCTGCTGAGATTGAGCAGAAGAAAGCAGAGTGGAAAGTCAAGGTTGCTCAAGCGGCACAGTCTGCGAAGATGATGGGTAAACTATCGGCAGGACTTGAACGATTCGTTGGTGACTTGATGAAGCCACGAGTGAATTGGAAAGATGTCATGCAGAGGTTTCTTATCAAGCAACGTACTGACACGAGAACTTGGGCAAGACCAAACAGAAGGTTCTTGTCACAAGGTCTGTATCTACCGAGCGTATCGGGTGAAGCACTAGGTGAACTATGCTTTGCTATCGACACATCGGGTTCGATTGGTGAGGATGAACTCAATCAGTTTGCGAGTGAGATTATCAAAGTCTACCAAGACTTATCGCCTAAGAAGATACATGTCATCTACTTTGACTCTGTTGTCTGTCACTACGATTGCTTTGAAGATGATGAGCCAGTAATCAAACCACATGGTGGTGGAGGTACTGCGTTCAGTCCTATCTTCAGATACATGCAAGACCATGACATTGATCCTGTTGCTTGTGTCGTACTCACAGATTTGTGTTGTGATGACTTTGGTGATGAACCTGCGTATCCAGTTCTATGGGTATCCAACATGAAAGGCGATGCACCTTGGGGTGAGATTGTCTACATGGAGGGTGTCAATGACTAGGCAACTCGTAACTGAACACGACATAGATGAGGTGTTTGAATACGCAAGTAAGGAGATACTCAACGGCTATATGTTTATGCACAGAGCCAATGGGTATCTCTACTTCAAGCATAAAGTAACAAGAGGGTACATCGAAATACCCGATAAAGAAATAGCTTATCCACAAGGAGGTAACAATGGGAGAAGTTAAGAAACTGCTGATGAAAGCAGAAACATTGTTGGTCACATGCCTAGACGATTATGGCATGACCAACGAACAAGCGTTCGAAAAGATACGCAAGGAACTAGGTACTATGGGAGAAGAACATGCTCGTAGTTTAATTAAACAATGGAACAAAGGAGAAAGCACATGGCAACAGTAAGATTTAGCCAACAACTGCAAGACGATATTGTTCGTAATGCAGAGAGAATGTTTGATGACAGTCTCAAAAAAGCAAGAGAGAACTACCCAAAAGACTGGGGTAAGAAACTGTATGACAGTTTGTTCTCAGCAGATATCCAAGCAAAGATGAATGCTTTGCCCAATGGATTCTTTGGTAAGATTGAAAGCCTACCACTTTCAGGGTTCAAGGATGCACCCGAAGATGTATGGCAGACAGCACATACCAAGGTGGAGACATGGAAGCGAGTAAACTTACAGCTACAGCTACCAAGTCCATTGCCTTTCCCACCGAAAGATGTGTGGCAGAAGGCAGGAGATAGTGGGTACTACATGGACTACTCAAGGAATGAGATTGATTTCCACAATGAGAAGTTCGAATGGTTACATGAACCATTCAAGAAGTATACCCAAGGTATCTTCAATGCAGAAGCTAAGAAAGATGAGTTTATAGCAGGGGTCAAACGGATTGTGACTACCTATACAACACTAGCACCTGCATTGAAAGCATGGCAACCATTGTGGGATTTACTACCCGATGATGCCAAGGAACGTCACAAGAAAATTACTGAGAAGCCTAAGCCAAAGACAGCAGAAGATATTGGTGTAGACTTAAACAGTATGACGGCTCAAGTAACATTCAACAAACTAACAAGAAAGTGAGGTAACTATGGAAGAAGTAAATAACAAACAAGAACTCATTGAGTACATCGAACGACAGATGGAAGATGAGAGACGATACGTCAGCTATGCAGATGGTAACAATGGTGGTCGTAGGCTAGAGAACTATGACCAGTTTGCCAAAGAGTTTGCAAGATGTCGTGACCACAAGAAAGGTCGTAAGATATCGGCAAGCTTCAGACTGTTCAAGCATGACTCAGTACAACAAGGTGTCACATCTTATGTCGTCAACCTTGAGGGGTACGGCAGTCAACCATTCATGCGTATAACACCTGACAACGTAGTGGAGTTTGTTGCACCACCATCTGCGGTATGGCAACACTCACAATCTATTGTGTCATCATCGTATCGTTGGATACCATTCATGTTTGAACGACACAAGAAAGGTCTGTATCGGGTACAACACACAGGTAATCATGCAAAGAGAATGGCTATCAAACTAGAGAATTGGTTTAAGAACAAGCTAGAACAAGCCAAGCTACTATCTGATGACGTTGGTGAAGCCATATGCAATGACTTCAGGTCTCAATGTTACATGTCAACATGGAGTGTACAGAGCAGAATGATGAAGGAATCACCTGCATATTTCCAAGGTCTCAAGTTCAACATCATTACTGGTGAGTGTCTCAATCGTAGACCCGATGACAAGTTCGTTGAGAAAGCTGACGAGCGTAAGGTATGGCGACAGGCACTAGCCAAGTTCAAGCGTGGTATCAAGGCAAGGGCAAAGGTTCGTGCCTTTGACCCATTGATTGAGAAGATATGGGCAGAGAGACAAGGGCAGAGTAGATACCATTGGAAGCAACCCGATTGGTCTAGTAAACCTTGGCTTGACTTGCTTGAGCAATCAATACGAGACAACGAGTTCCCAAAAGAATTGTTGTTGGGGTTCTGTGCTACACCATCAAGTGGGTACTATCAACAGTCCAAGCCTACAAGCAAGGAAGTATTTGATGGTGTTCACAAGATACTGACAGACATGTCGGTCGAATTGCGTAGACGATTCAATGTCTTTGAGAAAGAAGGACATGATGAGAAGCGTGAGGAGAAGTACCAGTACACCTTTTACGGAAAGAATACATTAACAATCGAGGAGGTAAGTAAACTATGACAGTAATAGCATGGGATGGAAAGACCCTTGCTACTGACAGAATGGCTAATGATGGCTCTCAGAAATGGGAGTCATCAAAGGCTTGGTATGGCATGAGCAAGGAGAAAGAAGTAGTAATCATTACAGGTGTTGGACTAGCACACTACATCAGACAACTATCGGAATGGTATCAACAAGGTATGCCCGATATCAAACCCGATGTACCACCTAGCCAAGCAAAGCTAATCGTTGTGAAGAAAGACGGACTGTATGAATTATCGTACAAGATGTTGATACCAAACACAGCACCATACTCTGCGTTCGGAGATGGGAAGGAGATAGCACTTGGTGCGTTGGCAATGGGTGCTACTGCAAGTCAAGCTGTAAATATTTGTAACGAACACTCTTTACAATGTGGTAAAGGTGTGGAATTATTCACTTTACACGGAGGTAACGATGAGCAGAAAGAATGCTAAGTATAAACGTAGTAACATACTACAGTTAGCAGACAAACTAACATCATCAGATAGAGAAGTAGAACATGGTGATGCTAGTAAAAACTTTGAGATGGTAGCAGATTTTTGGAGTACATACTTGGGGGTGGATATCTTCCCCCATGAAGTACCTATGATGATGGTATTGTACAAGATTGCTAGGACTACTGAGAACCCTACCAATGTAGATAACTATGTAGACACATGTGGCTATGGTGCATTGGCAGGAGAACAAGTTCCCACAATCAATGAGGTTAAAGAACCTAGGTTTACTAGGAGGGTTAGATGAGAGTAATCACGATTGACTTTGAAACATACTATAGTCGTGAGTATTCCCTATCCAAAATGACAACTGAAGCTTACATCAGAGACCCAAGGTTTGAGGTTATTGGTGTAGGTATAAAGGTAGATGACAACCCACCCGACTGGTATAGTGGGGGGGATGTCGGTAGGTTTTTGAACTCACTAGACTATTCGGAAGATGCTATCCTTGCACACAATACTGTATTCGATGGTGCTATTCTATCTTGGTTGTATGGTATTAAGCCTAAGTTTTGGTTTGATACTTTGTCTATGGCTAGACCATTTCATCATGCAAATGTGGGAGGTTCTCTCAAGGCTCTAGCAAACTTCTATAACCTTGGTCAAAAAGGGGATGAGATTATACAAGGTCTTGGTAAGAAACGCAATGACTTCTCACCACAAGAACTTGACAGGTATGCTGACTATTGTTTGCAGGATATAAACTTGACATACAAACTGTATCAAAAGTTAAGAAGTAAAGTACCTGTATCTGAACTTATGATTATAGACCAAACAATCCGTATGTATACTGAACCTACTATTATATTAGATAAGGGAGTTCTAGCTGACCATCTTCAAAAGGTTAGAGATAGCAAACGACAACTGATCGAATCACTAGCACTTAAAGGTTTGAGTGAGGAGAAAGTTAAAAAGGCTCTGATGTCTAATCAAATCTTTGCAAAGATACTAGAAACTGTTGGTGTAGAACCACCGATGAAGACTAGCCTACGCACTGGTAAAGAAACCTATGCGTTTGCAAAGACAGATAAAGAGTTCACTGCTTTACTAGAACACCCTAACCCAAAGGTGCAATCTTTAGTGGCGGCAAGACTTGGTACAAAGTCTACCATCGAAGAGACTAGAACCGAGAACCTTATGAAGGTAGCAGACAGGGGAGCGTTACCTATAATGCTCAACTACTATGGCGCACATACAGGTAGGTTTAGTGGTGGTGATAAACTAAACTTACAGAACCTACCTAGAAATGGTGCTATCCGTAAAGCTATCACTGTGCCTAAAGGTCATAGCTTGATTGCTTGTGACTCGTCACAGATAGAAGCCCGTATGGTTGCGTACATCGCAGGACAAGATGATCTTGTGCAAGCATTCCGTGAAGGTCGTGATGTCTATAGTGAATTTGCTACTGAAGTATATGGTAGGAAAGTTACAAAAGACGATAAGATTCAAAGGTTTGTAGGGAAAACTTGTATCTTAGGACTCGGGTATGGTATGGGTCATGTAAAGTTTAGAACCACTCTTGCTCTTGGGCAAGGTGGTATCGCTGTAGACATAGATGAAAACGAAGCCAAACGTATTGTAAACTTATACCGACAGAAGAACCATAAGATAGTATCACTGTGGCATAGCTGTGGTCATGCTCTGAATGGTATGGTGTCGGGTGCATCGGGTAAGATATGTGAGTTACTTCCTTATGATAAGGATGGCATAACTTTACCTAATGGATTGAAGATAAAATACAATGCGTTGCGTAATACGGCTGATGGTTTTGAATATATATCTGACGCTAGGACTTTCCGTAAACTTACACAGAAAAGACTGATGACTGGTGAACAGCAGAAGATTGACTGGACTAGGATTTACGGAGGTAAAGTTACAGAGAATGTGGTACAGGCTTTGGCTAGGATTGTAGTCGCAGAACAAATGGCATCAATCGGACAGTCATATCATGTTGCTTTTCAAGTACATGATGAAGTTATTATCACGGCCCGGGAAAACGACAAGACACACGCACGTCAACTTGTTGAGAGAAAAATGTCTACACCACCACGCTGGGCAAAGGACTTGCCTGTTGCATGTGAATCGGGTGTAGGTTATAATTATGGAGAAGCTAAATGATTAATGAAGAAGAACTGCCTAATGAATTTAAGGCACATAGTAATAAGAAACAAAGAATACTTGAGATACTTGACAAGGTATCCACTGCTGTAAAGGAAGACCCTTCAGCAGAAGAACTACTTGTTATGGTAAAGTTAGGTGGGGAGTATGTAAGGTTTTCTAGTATACTAGAGAATAGTACAGAAACCGTAGCTATACTTGAAATGCTGAAGTATGACATAATGAAGAGGATGTCTACATGACATTATCACATTCGTTCTCATCTATTAAGATGTATGAGAACTGCCCTAAACGATATTACCATCAAAGGGTAACCAAAGAAGTAAAGGATACAGGTAGCGATGCCACTATCTATGGTGAGCGAATACACGAAGCACTCGAACATCGACTAGATAAACAGGTGGCATTGCCTACTGAGTCAGAAGCCTATGAACCTCTATGTAAAAGCATAGAGGGTATGGGTGGAACTTTACAAGTAGAGCAGAAGCTTACACTAAATGAAAACCTTACACCAACAACTTGGTGGGAGAAAGACGCTTGGTTACGATCCATACTTGATGTTCTAGTTTTGTTTGATGATAAGGCTATCGTTATGGATTGGAAGACTGGCAAACGTAGACCCGACTTCTCACAGCTAGAGATGTTTGCGTTGCAGGTGTTCCAACATTTTCCAAATATAAAACAAGTCCAGTCAACTTTTGTATGGCTGAAGGATATGGCACTAGACTCACATACATATGATAGAACAGAGTCAGATGACATGTGGGTAAAGTTATTGAGTAAAACAGAACGGATTAATCAATCATTCATAAATAATAAATGGCCACCTAAACCTAGTGGTTTATGTAGGTTTTGTCCTGCAAAAAATATTTGTGATTTTGCTACTTGACATTTATGTAAAGAATAATAATATGAGTAATACCCCCGAGGGAAAAATTAAACGTTGGTTAGATAAGTCACTGAAAGAACTTGACGTTTGGTTTTACAGTCCACAGAGTGGGCCTTTCGGTAAAGCAGGTATACCCGATAGGGTAGCCATAGTGAAGGGTAGATTTGTAGGTATAGAATGCAAGGCTGATAAAACAAAGAAGCCGACTGCATTGCAGACCAAAACAATGAAGGAGATAGAAATGAATGGTGGCAAATGTTTTTTAGTTTACGACAAAGAAACTATACAAGAAGTTATTACTTATATTAAGGGCGAACAATGATTGTTATTGAACAAGCAAAAGCTATTGCTCTTAACCCAAAGCACCCAAATCAAATTTTACAAACGATTCCTACGGCCCGCATGCTGAAGTATGACGGAGCAGAACTTGTTGTAGCACCACACAAACTTGACGAAGTGAAGGTGTTACGCAATCTAGGATTTCAAGTACCATCCCCCATACTACATTATTATAACTGGACAGGTCGTTATACACCTTACGAACATCAACGCATGACTTCTGCTTTTCTTACCATGCACAAGAAAGCATTGGTACTTAACGAGATAGGAACTGGTAAAACACAGTCAGCATTGTGGGCATCAGATTATCTTATGGAGATAGGAGAAGTTAAGAAGGTACTAATTATATCACCACTATCTACACTTGAGAGAGTATGGGGTGATGGTATTTTTATGAACTTTCCTCATCGTACATCACTAACTTTACATGGAACAAGTGCAAGAAGAAAGAAGCTACTCAAGACAGAAGCAGACTTTTATATTATAAACCACGATGGTTTCAATATTATATCCGATGATGCTGTCAATATGTTTGACCTTGTTATTGTAGATGAAGCCGCTGTTCTTAGAAACCCATCAACAAATAGATTTCGAACGCTCAGGAAGTTCATGGACAAACATCCAAGAACTCGTTTGTGGTTGATGACAGGTACACCCACACCGAATGATCCTACTGATGCTTGGGCATTAGCTAAACTAGTAGATAGTCCTTACTGCACCAAAACTTATACTGCTTTTAGAGAAGCTGTAATGATGAAGATAGGACAATGGAAGTGGATACCAAGACCCGAATCAATAGAAACAGTAAGACATATTTTATATCCTGCTGTTAGATACACAAGAGATGAATGCTTTGACCTACCCGATACAGTCTATCAAACAAGGAAGATAGACCTCACCCCCGAACAGAAGAGACATTATGCAATAATGTTGAAACATTTTGTAACACAGCTTGAAGAAGAAGGAACAATCACTGCTGTCAATGAAGCCGTAAAACTACAGAAACTTGTGCAGATAAGTTGTGGTGTAGTGTACGGAGATGATGGCAGACACATTGAACTTGATTGTTCGCCAAGAGTTAAAGTTGTTAAAGAAATTATAGAGGAAGTTGGAGGTAAGGTTATAGTTTTTGTTCCCCTTACAGGAACATTAAACATGTTGGAAAGAGAACTCTCAAAGGCATGGGATGTAGCTGTTGTTAATGGAGAAGTATCTTCTTCAAAACGAAACACTATCTTTCATAACTTTCAGAATGAAAAGAATCCACATGTATTGATTGCTCACCCTGCAACTATGGCACATGGTCTAACTCTTACCGCCGCATCTACTGTGGTGTGGTATGGGCCAGTGACAAGCAACGAGCAGTACATTCAAGCGAATGGTCGCATTGAAAGGATAGGTAAGAAACATGTCTCAAACGTCATACACATAGAGTCAACAGACCTAGAGTATAAGATGTATGAGAGATTAAAAAATAAACAAAAACTACAAGGTCTTTTACTAGACCTTATACAGAAGGAAACGAGGTAACTATGGAACTAACTACAGATAAAGTTATTGCCACATACCTCAAGTTGAGAGGACAGAAGGAAGCTATAGAAGCTGAAGCCAAAGAAAAGGTTGCAGATATAAAAGCTAATCTTCTCAAACTTGAAGCGTGGCTAAAAGAAAAGATGGATGCTGATGGTGAAACTTCTAAGAAGACACCATTCGGTACAGCGTTCATAACGACTACCGACTTTGCCCAAGTGGGAGATTGGGATGCAGTCCTAGGTTTTATTAAGACTAATGAAGCATGGGATATGCTAGAGAAAAGAGTCAGTAAGACAGCAGTGCGTGGCTATATTGATGCCAACAAAGCTGTTCCCGATGGTGTTAATTATGGCACACGAATAGATGTCAATGTTCGTAAGCCTGTTAATAAGGCAGACGATAAATGATTGCACCGAAGATATCTATCAAAGGACAAGAGTTTCGTGTTGTCAGTGGTGACGAGGAGACTGTACTCGACAAGAGTATAGATGTTGTCATTGTCGGTGCGAATCCAAAGCTATCCAAATCTTGGTATGCAGAGGAATGGTCTGAAGATAGCCAGTCTTCTACTCCCGATTGCTATTCACTAGATGGTGTATATCCGAATAAGAACAGTCATGCCATACAGAATGACATGTGTGTTTCTTGCCCACAGAACGCTTGGGGTTCTAGGACTACACCAACAGGGTCTAAGGTTAAGGCTTGTGTCGATCAGAAACGATTGGCAGTTGTCTTAGCAAAGGCCCCATTTAGTGAAGCATACTTACTACAAGTTACTCCTGCGTCTTTGAAGAACTTGAACGCTTATCAAAAAGAATTGTCCATGCGTGGTATTGCACCCGAGATAGTAAGGACAAGGATAGAGTTTGATACACTAGCGACTTTCCCAAAACTAAGATTTAGTTTTCGTGGATTCAATAGTGATGCAAACCAAAAGCATGTCGATGAGCATTTGGGGACTAAACAGACTAGGATTGTCACAGGAGAACTTGCTGTTGAAACAGGACAGTCCACCCATTCATTCGATGATTTCGGTTTTGTCGAAGAAGATGGATTTAATTTAACCAATGAACTAGGAGGTTCAGACTATGAATAAAACTTTTACAACCGCTAAAGGGATTGCGTACTACCCTTACATAAGTGCGCCCGACACTAAGTTTGATGAGCAAGGACATTACAAGGTCAACCTTTGTTTGTCTGAAGAAGATGCTCAGCCAGTGATTGAACTAATCAAACAGAGTGTTGTTGAAGGTATTAAGGCTTTGAAGAAAGACAAACCTAATACAGAAATCAAGCAAGCACCACTTCCATTTAGTAAAGAAGTGGATGAGGATGGTAATCCTACAGGTAATGTGATTATCAAATTCAAATCTAAAGCCGCATATAAACCTGCTGTCTTTGATAGTAAAGGTAATATGATGACCAACTCTAATATTTATGGTGGGTCAGAGATAAAGGTAAATGGCTCATGTGCTTTCTATCATACAGCTATGCTTGGTGCAGGTGTATCACTCAGACTTAGAGCAGTACAAATCATCCAGTATGTAGAGGGTGCAAGTGGTGCTACTAAGTTTGGCTTTGAAGAAGTAGAAGGATTCACCATAGAAGAAGATGTTTCTGTGAGTGAGACCTCTCCGGCTGCAGCTGCAGCGGAAGAACCAACTCCTGCTCCTGCAAAGCCGAAGGTCGTACAAGCTATCAAACCTGCTCAACAAGTAAAGCCTGTTGAAGTACAGAAGCCTGTTGAAGAACCAAAGGCGGCAAAGACTGTCAGTGGTGCTGATGACCTAGCCGCAGAGATTGCACAGCTAGTAGGAGATGTGGACAATGGCTAACATACCACCTCTTGATTTCAAGAAAGTGGAAGCCTTACGAAAGCATATGCTTTTAACCACAAGCAATATGTCAGAACTTCTTGGTGTGTCTCGTATGACTTATTATGGATGGGTGAAAGGTAACAAAATCCGTAAGAATAACGATAAGAAAGTACGAAGCACACTCAAGGATTTACTCGATATTATGACTGATGGGTGGCCCGCACCCGAGGTTATAGCTATGGAACAAAAGTATAGATTCCAAAGGCTTCTTGAGGTTATCAACAAAACAGAGTAAGATGATAATATGGGGAGAGTAGTTGAGACTGCATTAATGCTCTCCCCTATAACATAGGTAGGTAGATATGAACACGCTAGAGTTTCTTCAGCGAGTCCTACCGATAGAAGGGTTTTATGTAACCACTGTTATCAACCAAGATGGTCGTAAACAGGGTTTCTTTGAGTCGGTAGAAGAACTTGCACAGACATGTGAAAGATTGGATAGCACAGGTAACAACACTTATTTCGCTATATCTTCTTTCAACGTTAAAGGTAATAGAAAACAAGATAACGTTAGAGCAACTAAGGTTATAGCTATAGATGTAGATTGTGGTGAAGGAAAACCATACGCATCTTGGAAAGAAGGATTACAAGAACTAGGTAAATTTGTACACACAATGAGTTTACCCAAACCGATGATAGTATATTCGGGTAATGGGTTACATGTATATTGGGTACTAACAGAAGAACTAGAACCAAAAGATTGGAAGCCACTAGCCAATGCTATGAAACAAGCGGCATTGGATAAAGAGTTTAAGATAGATGCAGGACTTACAGCTAACAGTGCATTAGTATTAAGACCTGTTGGTACACACAACCCGAAGAATGGTAATGAAGTAAAACTTTTAGTAGATGCAGAACCAGTAGAGGTTTCTGCTCTGACTGAATCTTTATCTTATTTCTATCGTGATACGCCCCGGGGCACTGAAAGTCACACTCGTGACAACACATTGCTCGAAAACCTTGTGTCTAAACAAGAGTTCCCACTTGCTGTTGGTTCAATAGTTAAATCTAAATGTAAGCAGATTGACTGGGCAGTAGACAATCAAGACAAGGTTGACGAACCATTATGGTATGACCTTATAGGTGTAGCCGCTTTCTGTAATGATGCAGAGAAGACAGCAGTAGAGTGGAGTCAACGTCATCCAAAGTTTGATTACCAAGCTACCATAAGTAAACTTAACCACTGGAAAGATTCAGCTAGTGGCCCAACAACTTGTGGTAAGTTTGAAATAGATAGACCAAACGGATGTAGGGGATGTGTATATAAAGGTAAGATAGGTTCACCTGCAAGACTAGGTGTACAATACCAAGAAGCACCACTATCAGCAGAAGCACCCGATGCTCAAGCTAATCAGATACCAATACCAAAACCATTTAAAAGAACACAAGATGGTATAAAAGTTACCATAGATGATACAGATATAGATGTCTGTAAGTTCGATATATACCCTGTCAGCTATGGACTCGATGAATCATTAGGGTATGAAACAGTTAGATACCACTGGAATAGACCTCATATGGGGTGGCAAGACCTCATACTAAGACAGGCATATCTAACAGAAGGCAATCGTGAGTTCGCTACAGCTATAGCAGATCAAGGGATTGTGTTATATAACAAAAGACAAACGGAGTATTTTCAGCTTATGTTAAGAACATATATGGATGAGTTGAGGCAAATCCGTACTATGACTAACTTATATTCTACTATGGGTTGGAAAGAGAAGAACACGGCATTTGTCTTAGGCGATACACTTCTAAAGCGTACAGCAGAAGGAGTGACAGAAGAATCAATAAGTCTTGCATCGGGCATACAGAAGCAAGGTGCAGACTTATATAATTGTAAAGGTGATAAAGAACAGTGGATAAACCTAACGTCAGTGTTAGAAAAAGCAGGTTTGAAATCACATATGTTTACTTTAGGTGTTGGATTTTCAGCACCACTGTACAACTTCACAGGACTCAAGGGATTAACTGTATCTCTCTATGGCCCAACTGGTGGTGGTAAAACACTAGCACAATACTGGGCGCAGTCTATCTATGGCAACCCCGACAAGCTACACTTTGCGGCTAAGTATACACAGAACAGCTTGTTCTCACGACTTGGTACATATGCTAACCTACCGCTGACAATAGATGAAGTAACCATGATGAACGATAAAGAGGTCGGTGACTTCTGTTATTGGGTATCACAGGGTAGAGATAAAGCTAGACTCAATCGCAATGCCGAAGAAAGAGATGCAAAAACATGGTCAACACCTGTCATAGTATCCACCAACAAGTCTCTACAAAGTAAGCTGATAGCATCTGGTCTGGATACAGATGCACAAATGGCTCGTCTACTAGAACTTACTGTACCATCTGTGCCTTTGTTTACACGAGGCTCTGAAGCAGGTCGTAAAATATACGAAGCTATCCATGCTCATTATGGGTCAGTAGGTAGACAGTATATTATAAACTTGTTGTCGATGGGTGAAGAAGGTATTCAGTCTGCAATAGCTGAAGCATCAGATAACTTTCATAAGAAATACAAAGCTAAGTTTAGTGGTGAAGAAAGATACTGGGAACAATCAATCATACTGGCAGACCTAGGTATGAAACTAGCTAATGAGTGGGGATTGATTAAGTTTGATTATACACAAGCTACTGAGTGGGTATTAGCACAGATAGGTGCTATCCGTAGAACAGTACAAGAGAACCAAGTTGATTGCTTTGACCTTGTTGCTGAGTATATGGCTGATTGTGCTGATACATCTGTAACCATCATGCACACTGTAGGACAAAAAGCACAACCCGATTTCTCTAGGATACCAAGAGGAGATATACGAATCCGATTGGATGTGTTTAGAAAATCTGCATCAGACATATTTGATAAGGGTACTATGATGATTGATAGGACTCATTTCAGAAAATGGTTGTCCGTACGCGGCGCGGATTATAAATCATTCAAACAGGAACTTGTTGTAGAGAATGCGTTGGCTACACCTCGATCAGAGAAAGCATCACTTGGTAAAGATACACCAATCAAACTAGCACAAACATATGTGATAGGTTTCAATCTAACCCATCCAAGATTCCAAAGCCTACTTGAAAATGCAGATGTGGTGGCTGATGATATGGCATATGGACAGCTACAGGTAGTGAAAGATAAAGAAGTTTGAGAAGATACCACTATCCAATGGTAGATACCTATATCTTAGGTTAGACACCCCAAGGTATAAGTTTGCACACCCTAAAACCATAGAGCGTATAAACAAGAAATTGTTTAGCGCAGAGCGAATTTGGCAGAAAAGACAGGAGTATCTG
>TARA_R100000231_G_scaffold3646_4_pt1 | contig 16762 bp, 6 predicted proteins | sample TARA_R100000231 | Tara Oceans TARA_R100000231 (sample SAMEA2620565) | marine metagenome | biome: marine biome (ENVO:00000447); feature: surface water layer (ENVO:00002042); material: "saline water (ENVO:00002010), including plankton (ENVO:xxxxxxxx)" | depth 5 m | reverse complement strand
ACCAGACCTATGTTCACCTTTATTTATTTTAAACACTCTAAAACCGTCGTCATCAATTTTTTCACAAGTTGTAAGCAAAACAATGCACAACAAAAAACGTTTCATTTAAAATAATATTTCTTTTTGCTTTAAACCTTTTTTCTTTTTATTTCTACTTTTGTTAGATTTTTTAATGTAATCTCTTACCTCATCAACTTCTTTATCTTTTACACCAACATCCCAACGGCTCCAACCTAAACCAGTGGCAAGTCTCTGCCACCAAGCGTTTTCAGTATCTACAGCAGCTCTTAAGTTATCAACTTTTCTATATAGTCTTGCTAAAGGTACATTTGTAGCAGCTTCTATTATTTGAGAGTATGCATCCCATATAGGATTATTAATATCAAAAGTGTCCATTTCATCAATTACTTTTTTGTTATAATCCATGGTTTTTTCGTAACTTCTATATTTTCTAGCTTTAATACCTATTGGTGGTGAAAGCTGTAATAGTTCCATCATAATAATATTGTCTTCTTTACCCCAGTTTTTCTTTTGGTTTTCAGCATATTTTATAGCTGTATTTTTTATTGTAGATACTACGGCGCCTGCAATACCAGCGCCACGTAAAACAGTATCTATACTCCCGTTAACAACTCTTTGTTTTTTAGTTTTGAAAAACTTTTCTGTTTTTTCTTCATCTTCATCATCTTCACCAAATAACATAGCAAATAAAGCTGACTGTAAACTATAGAATATTACGTTTTGTACAGCCCCATAATATATTATTTTAGATATATTTGACATATCACTTCTAGCTTGATCGTTGTAACCTTTAGATATTCTTCTATTAATTAAATCAGAACCAGCTTTTTTCATTAACCTAACATACTGTGACGGTGTGTTTTGAAAAGCTAATATTAATCTACCAAGAACAGAAGCTTGCTGTTGTGATATTTTATCTGGCCTAGCAGACTGCTGTGTGCTTTCAGATATTTCTTGAAAGTCTTCAAAAGCTTTTGTTTCAGCTTGTTGCTGTGTAAACCCTTGCTGTCTGTATGTTTTAATTCTATTTCTATACATTGTAGCCCCACCAAAAGCTATAGCAAAACTATCAGCTAATTGTGTAGGTAAAAAACCTATTTGTAACAAATAAGCAATAGCTGCTCTAGCTTTACCTGTAGGTGTTTTAGCTTTACTTACAGCACTTGCTATTTCACTAGCATTTAAATCAAAAGCAACACCAGCTCTTCTTTGTTTTAACATATCAGAGTTAAATAGCGTTTTAAAATCAGTCCAAAACTGCTCTTGATTACTAAAAGCTTCTGCGGCTTTAAATATATTGTTATCTCCAAAGTTTATAAAGTTAACTGTAGATATAGTCTGTAATACAGCTGATCTTGCGTTAAAAAACATAGTTGCGCCAATAGATCCGTTTATATAATCTAAAAATAAATTTACATTTTTATTTTGACCAGTTGGTCTGTTACTACCTTTTTCAATACGATACAACATATCTTCTAGTGCGCTTCTAAAATCAGCGCCATAAGCAGCTTCTATTTTGTTTAAGTTTTCTTTACTAAATATTATTTTAGAGTTTTCTAAATATTCATTAAAAAATCTTTTTCTACCAACTCTACCTGTAGCGTCTTGTAAGTCAGTTCTTATATCACCGACTTGCCAGTTTTCACTAGGCTCTATATAACCTTCTTTTTGTCTAGATATTTTACTAACTACGTTAGCAAAGTTTCTTAAATTAACACTTGAGTTAACTATATCAATTAATTCGTTTATTTCTGTTTGTGATATACCTGGTATGTCAAAACCAGCTTTATTCCACAAATAAACTCTTACAGCGTCACTGTAATAATAGTCACTACCAGGTATTTTTCTTCTTAATTTTTTACGTGTTAAAGGTGCTTTTTTTATTAAAACTCTATAGTCATTAGCTATAGCTTGTTTAGCCATGTTTAACTCTCTATAACCTCTAGCTAAAGGTTTTAATAAAGTTCTTTCAAAAAACTCTCTATGCTTGTTACCAAGCCTGCCTTTACCCATAAAGTTGTATAACAAACCAGCAAAGTCTTCGTGTGACGGTGGTACAAAAAATCTAAAACTACCTTTACCTTCACCAGCTTTATTAGCTCTAGCATCAGAATATCTTCTTTCAGATTTAATACCAGAAACATCTTCTAATATACTATTAAAGTCTTCATTTATTGATTTGCTAAATTTAATTCTAGCTTGCTGTACGTTTGATTTAATATCTAACTGTTCTAGTGCTTGTTTAACAGCTTTTACGTTTGGTAAAGCGTCATCAACAAAATACATATCATTATAACCTTCTGCAAATTTATTAAGCATCCACACAGCTTTTGCTTCACCACTACTGTTGCCTAAACCAGTTATATTTTCTAAAGGTATGTTTATGTTTTTACTTTTTAACCAACCATGTATTGCTGTTGCGCTTTCAGGTGGTCTAGCTGTTAAAACGAACACGTTACTTGGCCCAAACTTTTTAATTTGATTACGCATTTTTTGTAGCAAAGGCCCGTCAATACCACCACGTACGTTTACAAAATCACTAAAATCAAAACTATAACCTTGATTAGCAAAACTTTCACCAACTATAGGCCAGTCTGCGCTACTGATTTTTATAGTTTTATTTCCTTTAGTAGCTGTAATGAAGTTTTTACCTTCTACGATTAACGTTTCATCAAAATCAAAAGTACTCATACCTCTTGATGATTTACTATACTTAGCTGTTGTTCTAGCGTTTGCAAAAGGTACACTAGCAGCTTGCTGTATAGAGCCACTTTTGCTAAACTTAACAGCGCCAAACTGCTCTGTAAAAGTTTTACCGTTTTCAACAAATATAAACTTATCAGGATTAAGAGCTACATCTTCGTTAAAATATCTTTGCCACCAGTTGTTATTAAAAACGTTCCAATCTTTACCCATACCAGTTTTATACTTTACTTTTTTATTGTTCTCGTCAATGTAAGTTGTAGTATCAACTATATCAGCGTCTTGTTTACTCATAGCTATTAAAAAGTAATTTTTCTTAATAGCTTTAAAAGTATCTACAAAGTTGTTTTCACTTTTAGGGTTTAAAATAGAATCTAACAATTGATCTCTAACATTAACACTTTGTAAAGCATGTTCATAAACTATTTTTCCTGTAGCTGAAGGGTCACCACCAACGTATTTAGCGCCAGTTCTTAAAGGATGTGATGTGTCATTTAAAGCGCTAGTAAGGTAAATATATATAGAAATTGCCAGTTGTTTGTTGTTAGGATTTGCTTTTAACGCAGCTTCAATACCTTTCCACATTACATCAAAGTTTTTTACACCAGCCTCATTATATTCTTTAATATTTTCTTTTGTTATATCTTTTATATTTTTACCTAAAAAAGTATCTGGTCTATAATACTTTATATTTTCTGATTTACCTACAGTAAAATATTCAAAAGCTAAAGAATTTGTTCTAGCGTAAACTTTTACAGCAGGATTACTAATACCAAAACTTCTTAAATCAACAGCTCTAATAAAACCAGGTGGTAGATAATCTGATAACAAAATCATGTTGTCCATGAAAATATTATAGTTTTCAAAACCGTTACTAGGATCGTTTATATCAAAAAAATCTAAATTATATTTTTCACTAAATTTTTTAACTTTACTTTTGCTAAATAAAATTTCAGATTTACCATCTTTAATATTTTGTATCGTTTGCTCAGAAGTATCTGTTTGTTGTAGCTGTGATCTAACTTCTTGATTAGTCATCATTTTTCCAGTTAAATTAGCTATAGCTAAAACTCTTGCTGACGTGTTTCTATCATCACGCTGCGGTTTACCATCAACAATACCAAAAACTTCTAAAAATTCTTTTTTATTTATTTTATTTTTTACTTGTATCGCTAAACCAGACTTACTACCTGTTTTAGCCATTTTTGCTCTATCAGTTTTAGTATAAAAAGCGTTTAATAAAGTTCTAGGCACACCAGTAGCTGTACCACTAGCTGTGCTACCTTCAGGTAACATTGATATTAATAAATCTGCGTTTTTATTAATAAACATTTGAGCAGACTGTAATTCTTTTTTAGTTAAATTAGCTAGACTAATTAATTTTTTAGGTGATATACCAAAAAGTTTACCTGTTACTTCTGGAGTTAAATCTTTTAAGTTTTTAAAGTTTAAATCTTTTATGTTTAAATTAGATAATTTTTTACTAACAATATCTTTTACTTGTGTTGATACACCTAACCTACTAGATAAAACAATTTTTTTAGGTTTTGGCTTTGCTTTAGTTTCAACAGTTTCTTCTCTAGCTTCAATAGCTTTAGCTTCTTCTACATCAACTGTAAACTCTTCACCTAAAACACGTCTAGAAGCTTCTATAGCTCTTGCTGGTAAAAATTTATTTATATAAGCAGCTAAAGGTACACCTGAGTCTGGCTTATAGTCTCTAATTAAATCTAATACACCTCTTTCACCTATTTCTATTTCACTAGTTAATAACTCTCTATCAAAGTTAGGTGCTTGGCTACGTCTTTCAACTATACGGTTTACTATTGGTCTAAACATTTGCATTATTTCAAAAGCACCATCTACACCTTTTCTATTATATAAGTCTTGAACTTTATCTGATGCTTCTTTAGAAAATTTACTTTGCTCAATGTTTACAGGTCCTTTAACTTTTTGTCTTATACCAAAAGATAAAGATCCTTTATGTATGCTTTTGTTATAGTCTTTTAAAAAGTTATAAGCACCTCTTCCAGTTTGAAAATCAACATTTGCAATACCTACACTAGCAAATAATCTTCTCATAACATCTTTTACTTGTGTAAAAATACTATCATTAAATACTATTTCATCATTAGCTATAGCATCAGAAAAAGCTGTAAAATACTCATCTAAATTTTGAGAAACATATTCTTTAGTATAGTTATCGTCTAATCTTTTTTGAACTTTAGCAGCATTGTCTTTACCTATAACATTTAAAAAATCATCTATAGTTGCTTGTGTTATTAATTTTTGTTGACCACTAGCTTTTATTATAGCGTGTAAAAGTTCATGATTACCTACGTTTTTACCATAAACTCTAGTTTTAGCTAAAGTTTTATTTATTATTATTTCATCACCTATAATACCACCTAAAGATTCACTTAACTCAGCATTTTCTGTGTTTTTAAATCTTTGTTTTATTTGATCTTGAGTTAAAGTTGTAAATTTTAAACCAAATAATTTGCTGTGTTTTTTAGCAAAAGCCATATTTGCTTGAAAATCTTGCTCCGCTTGACCAGCTTGCTGTTTTGCTTTAGCAGCTTCAACATCTGCAATAGTCTGTGTATCACCAGAAAGCTCTACAGATTTTCTAGCAGCTTCTTGTTTAGCAGCAGCTTTTTTACCTATACCTGTGAAATCATTTTTCATACGTATATTAGCCATAGCTATTTGCATGTCATCAGCTGTATTTACAAAGTTTCTCATTTCGCCAAACGAAACTTCTTGATCATTTATAAAATACTGAGGTTTTTTTGAAGGTCTTAATAAAGCACCACCTATATCTACCGGTGCTCTAGCGTACTCAGCAATTATTTCTAAACCAACAGCACCAGCATCAACATCTTCACCAATAACAACACTACTAGCAGCTTCACCAAAACCACCACCAAAACCTTCTACACCAGCTCCAGCACCTGTAGCTAATAACTTACTACCTGTTTTTTCAACAACTTTACTTGCGGCTTTAGTAGTTGCAAAACCAGTGGCAAAATCTATAACACCTACAGTTATTCCTTTAGCGTAAGATTTATTTTTTATTTTTTGAAACTTATTTTTATCTGCAACTATTTTTTGTAAATTTTCTTCAGTAATACCACCAGGCATTTTTTCTAACTCTTCAGATAAAAGTTCAACAAACTTACTAGTAGTTTCTACAGACATACTCAAACCAGCAAACACACCTTGAGATCCTGTAAGAATTTTTCCACGACCTTTTCCTGCTTTTACACCAGCCGCACCACCTATAGCAGCGTATTTTCTAGCTTTTCCTGAAAACACACCAGCACTTACTGCACTAGCTAAAGAAGTAACTATAACTTCAGGTGCTATGTCTGGATTTTCCCTAAAAGCTTTTATTACACCTATAGGACCACCACCGTTTTCTTCAAGTATTTTATAAAAGTTTTTCATTGCTTTTGAAGGTGGTTTTTCAACTTGACCTTTAATTACGTCAACCATAGCGCCATAATCTTTATCTTCATCTTCAGCAAACTCAAAACTTACTTGAACATCTTTACCAGGAGTAGCTCTATCAATATAATCTGGTATGTTATTAGCAAAAAAGTCAATTATTTTACCGCCTAATATAGCGTTATTAGCAAAAAAGTTAGATTCACCTTGTTTACCAGATACTTCAACTAATCCAGCATTACGCATACTAGACATAAAATCATCAAACTCCATGCCTTTATTACTAGCATAGTCTTGTAATTCATTTAAAGTAAATTTTTGACCTTGTAATTCGTACATATTAACCAATTAATTCATCGTAAACGTTTCTAAAAAATGAACCTGAATTTTTTCTTTGTTTTTTCTTATTATCTAACGCGTCGTTTATTATGTTGTCTTTATTTTGTTTATTTTTTTCTTCTATATCAGCATTAAACTCTCCAATTCTATAACCTTGCTGCCACAAACCGTCAGTGCCTAATATAAACATGTTGCTTTTGTATTCTCTAGGTTCCGTACCCATTATGTAATATTGTTGCTTGTTTTCATCAAATCTATAAGAAGTTCCATCATTTAAGCTTATTATATCTCTTTTGTTTTTCATGTCATCAAGAAGCATTTCAGCACTGTTTCTAGTAATATAACCAACACCATAACCAACAGGTAAAGTATCTCTTTGTTTAGTTTGTTTATTTTGTCTTTCTTGATAATTTCCTAAAGCTGAACCGTGTACTTGTCTTAACTCTTCAATAGCATAATCTTCGTATTGATCCATTAAACTTTTAAAACTACCTTTGTTACGTAGTTGACTTACAGCTTTTTTATATTCATCTGTACCAAACTTTTCACCTGTAATTTCTTCTAAAAACTTTTCATCAGAAAACAAAAAATCTCTATTACCATCTGTTTTTAAAGTTTTTCTTAAACTTGTAAATAAGTTTCTATATGTATTTTCGTCAAAAGCCTCACCGTATCTACCATCTTGTTTAGCTTTGTCAGCAATAGCAATAAAACCTTCTTGACCAGCACCACTTTTTTGAAAAGTATTAGAATAATCACTCCATTTTTTAACATTACCGTCACTTGACGTGTAGTTAAAAGTACCATCATCTTGTAACTTAAAACTAGAATACATGCTTCCGTTTGCTAAACTTTCATGGTCACTTATTTCCCAATCAAACGCGCCATCTGAATGATCTCTATTATCTAAAGCATTTTGTCTTTTAACAGCTATATCTTCTAGTTGATCGCTTAAACTTTGAAATTTATTTTGTACTTTGTTAATAGTAGCTACAGCATCTATATATCTTTGATCATCTGCTCTTATACCAGAAGCTATAACTTTACTTGCTTTTAAATATTCTTGTTTACCTTTTGATAAAAAACTTGTTACTTCACCTCTTAACTCTTCTGGTACTTTATCAATAGCAACGCCTTGTGGCATAGCTGCAACTAAAGCTTCTGTTTTAGCTTTACTCTCTTCAGCCATTTTATTAAATTTATCAACTATTGGCTCTAAACCTTTAGAATAATCTACTGTTTTTACGCTACTAGCACCGCCTTTACCTATTTCAAAAAAATTAGTTGCCATCTTGTTCTTCGTTTAAGTTAAAAATTGAAGTTTGATTTTGAGGTATATTTAATGGTGTCATGTTGTAGTTTAATGGTTGAGTTAAATTACTATAAGAGTCTACAAAACCTACAGTATCAGTTCTTGTTTGGTTTGGATCCATATATATTGGTTTTACACCTGTGTTTATATTAAAGTTATAAGGTACGTTAAAAGCACTAGTTGTACCTGAAAAGTTTGCTCCTGTAGCGTTAGCTGTAGTTTTTGGTGTTGAAGTAGTTTTTTTAGTAAGTAAACCAGCTTCACCAGCCATACCAAGCCCACCAGCTACAACACCACCAATACCAGCTACAACATTTTGAGTAGCTTGAGCTCTTTGTTGTCTAAGATTAGCTAAACCTTCATCTCTACCAGCTCTTAAAGACATGATGTTCATTGTTCTTTGTCTTTCTCTTTGTTTTCTTAAATCTTCTCCTTGAGCAACTTGTTGTTCTGCTTGAGCTTCCATAGCTTGAACACCTACAGCTCCTTGAGCAGCTAAACGTTGATTAGCAGCTTCTTGAGCTCCTATATCCGCAGAAATAGCAGCTTGCTGTTGAGTTTCTTGATTAGCTAAAGTTTGAGCAAGACCAGCAATACCGCTTGGACCAGCGGCGCCTTGAAGATTACTTAATATATTGGCTCTTGACTGAGCGGCTTGCTCTGCTCGAAACTGAGCTTGCTGTTGGTTAACAGTTAAATCTTCATAAGGATTTTCAAAGTTTGTTTGTATATCAGCGTATGGGTTGTCAAAGCTTAAGTTTCTTAATGTATCTCTATTTTTTCTAAACTGTTTTTTAGTTCTAGCCATCTCTCTTCTTAATCTAGCTCTTTCTTGTATACCACCGATTATTTGAGTAGCTCCTTGAGCAATACCTATACCTGCAGCAACCATACCTATAAACTTTGCCGGACTTACCTTTTTACCTAATGCCATATTTTTTATTTTTTATAATTACACTATATATTAATTATTTACTACTTTGTTGAATCTCAGCTGTTACACCAAATAATTCTGCTTTTTCTTTTGAGTTATTAACAAACGTTGTTTCAGCATAATAACCTTTTAAACTAGAAGCGTTAATAATGTTACTTTTAGCAAAACAAATAAAATCATCTGTTGTTGGTGTAAAGTTTGGAATATCAATTATTATTTTAGAGTTATTACTCTCTCTGTCTTGTATATCAGTTATAACACCAACTAAATCTGCGCCTGCTACAGAACCGTTACTAGTAGAATATTGTCCAGATAATAAAGTTGATCTAGCAAAAACAAGATCACCTATTTGAACAGATGTATTTAATGGAAATGGAAATGTTAATGTTAGCATGTTAATGTGTGTCTGTTAATGTTAATATTCTATCTAAGTCTAATCTTAAATCAAACTCACCTGAAGCACCACCGTCACCAACTTCTATAAAGTCTATATTACCTGAAACTGTAGCTGTAGCAGCGCTTCCAGTAAAATATATAGCTGTACCGTTTAATATTGTATATCCACTAGCTAAAGCACCACTTGTCGTTATTGTAGTTGCACTAGCTACAGCAGCAACTGTTATACTAGCGCCAGCGCTAGTAACACCTAAACCTTTGGCTTGCATCGTATTACCAGCTTTTATACCAGCTGTAGTTGCAACTTGCCACGTGGTGCTATCAGCTGAAGTTAAATCTTGCCCGGCGGTTGTTACTACATTAAACTCTGTAGGTTGACCTGTGTCTACATTATCAACTAATGGTAAAGCAACAGACATAGAATTTACTTTAAATTTTGTTTCATACGTTTTAAAACAAGCGTTAGGACCATAACCTCTAAACGTTAAAATAGAGTTTTGTTCTGTGTTTGGAAAACCGCTTACTGTGTTAAAGAATATTCTTACAGCATTACCCGGTGAGTTTAAATTTTGATCATATGCTGTTCCACGTAACTCTTCATAAGTTTTAATCGCTACTACTTTATAAACACCAGCTTCTATTGACAAAGCAACGCCGTCAGCATCTACGCCAGAATAAACATCATAACCAATAGCTATACCATCAGCGCTAGTTACATCAACATAATTGTTAATTAATGTAACGGTTCCTGAAGTGTCAGAAGCAGGGTTTTGGTCTAACGAGACTGTAGCAGTTGTTGTAATGTAAAAATCATTTGCTTCTGGTTGTTTTAATATAGATAAAACTTTATCAACACCGCTTGTGCTTATTGAAAAACTTATTTCTTTTCTATTATCTGGTGATATTACCTCAAGAGTACTTTCACTTAACTCAAAACCACCCCTGTCAGCTATATAATTAACACCAGTTGGTTCTACTATAGCAGCGTTTAAAGACAACGGACCTATATTTATTTGTGTAAATGTATATTGATAAACAGTTGATGGATATGTTAAACTACCGTCGCTATTAGTTTGTTTACTAAAGTTTGGCATCTTATATATAAAACCTTTATCAACTAGATTTGTAGACAGTTGAGTATTAAAATGAGTTTCAGCTCTTAAATATATATTGTACTCATCATTACTACTAACCGTTGGAAACTTTATAGAACCAGTATAAATACCACTAACTGGTATTTTAACTTGAAGTAAACCTTTAAATCCACTAGCTACAAATTGTCTAGTTTCAAAATCATAATAATTACCTACAGCACCTTTGTTTGTTGTGGTCAAATTATGATCTCCATTAGTTACATACACACTAAAAACACTACCAACATCACCGTAAACGTAAAAGTATCTTGTACTCTCGTTTTTTGGTAAATCTGTAGTATCAAATCCAAAGTTAGTTATTGTTTTCATATTATTCTGGGTTTATTAATTGGATGTCAGCGCTATATGTTACAGATGCTCCTGTTGAATCTAAAACTGTCATCCTAACTCTAACATTAGCACCAGCACCTCTTACGGGGTAATTATATGTAAAACCTACTGTTGAAGTACCTGTTTGAGAACTAGTTAAAACAAGTCCCCATAAATTGTTAGGAGAATTTATTACTGGAGTATAAGCGCCTACTACTCCGTTTGAATCAATTGTAGCATACTCAAGGTTATTACCTGGATAATTATAAGGAGCGTTTGGTGAAGCAAATGGCACGCCGCCAGAAACTAAAACTGGAAAAGCTATAAATACGTAAGTGGTTGAACCAGTGTGTGGGTATAGCGGTGAATTTACTGTATTTTGTGTAAGCGATAAAGACCCAGGTATAAGTGGTGGTGTTGGTACAGTTGCGGTTATAGGAAATTGCATTGCTTGTATTACAAAACAGCCAGAAGTACTTGGATTAGCTTGTATATATAAAGGATCATTAGTTGGATGATTTTCATCGTAAACTCTTACAGTAATAAAAGCTAAACGACTACCAGCTGGCATAGGTAAATAACCTGAGTAATCATTTGTTATAACTTGCTCGTCTTGAATAGTGAGGCTACCTACATAAGTTCCGTCAACCATACCTGGAGTGTTGTTTAAAGTATTAGTTGCGTTAACCAATGGTTTTACAGTTTGAGACCCAAAACCATCTATCATGTAAAGAGCTTCATATCTATAATTTTGATTACCGTTAGCATCAACAATCCCTCCTGTTGGAGCATCTATAGTAAACGTGTATGATAATTTTTCTGTGTTAGAGTCGTAAGTGATAACAATCATCGTTGCGCTAAATGTATGATTACATGCAGGTAGAGGTGGAGGTGGTGGGGGCTGTACTATATAAACACAACTACCATCATCAACTGTTGCGTTTGGATCATAGTTAGCCGCTAATGGGTCTGTACAGCCAGTTACTACTATAGGTGGAGGTGGTGGGGGTGGTGGAGGTGGTGCTACTGTAGACTGTATGTCGTTAGCAAAACCTATACCTTGTACAGAAAACTTAGATGTGTCTACAACTAATTTACCTTGAGAATAATCTATTTCGTTACCTCTAATGTAGTTGAACCATTTTTTCTCTCTTTCAATAAAATAAGGTATCATACCTTTTTCTAAATCAGTTTCTAACTTTTGAGCATACCAACCGTCTTTAGCAACTAAATTTTTATAGTTATCGTTAGAAGAAGTTAATAAATTACCATTAGCATCTGTATAAGTGTTGTTAGCGTATACACTTAATATTCTTGATTGACTACCTTCGTAAACTAAAGCTCTAAACTCTTTAACAACACTTGGTTCTTGATTAAATATAAATGAAACTAAAGTTTGCTCAAAGTCTCCGTAAAAGTTATTTCTTTGAGAGTTTTCAGCATGGTGTTCAAATATATCACCTTTATAAAACGTATAGTATTTATTAGAACAACTAACACCACTTTCTGGTATAAAAGATTTAAAGCTTGTCCAACCTCTAACTTCTTCATCAAAAGATAAAGTATAATCTATTTCTCTGCTTAAACCTGCAGTTCTTACTAAAGCATCGTTAAATATAGTTATGTTATAATCACTTTTATCTTGATCATAGCTACCTATTAAGTATTTTGCGCTTTTTAAATTATCACCAAACCAGTCTCTCATACCAGCATCAGATATAGGTGTTAAACCGTCCATTGATAATCTTAAAACAGCACCTCTTTGTTTATCTGTAAAATAAGCTCTATAACTTTCGCTAGCAAAACTTTCTGGGTTTTGTGATATACCGTAACTACCTACAAAAGGTACTGTTTGACCTAAAACGTTAGAAGTTGAAGTTACATTGTTTTCACCATCAGCTGTAAATAAAGCTGTTTTATCTGCTAATACTTTTACAATTCTATCTTCACATAAAGTAACTAAATCAGTTTGTCTAGTAAATAATTTTTGTATACTACCGTAAGTAGGGTTAATTTCTTTTGTAATATTTTCTGCTTGTATAAATTGATTTAAGTTATTTATATTTGATATAGTGTTGTATAATCCTGAAAATATTAAACCATATTTTCTTCGTTCTTCTTTTATTAAAGATGTATCTGATAAAGTTGCTGAAGCAATAGCTCCATTATCTATAAAAGCTTTATTAAAATTATCTTCTATTCTATTAGACTCGACGCCATTACCAAAACTATAACAATTAAACCACTCTAGTTCTATCGGACTGTTATGTATATTTCTACTTATTTTTACTTTACCAGGTTGAGGCATGCTAACAACAGTAATGTTTAATGATGTGTTGTTGTAAGTTATAGTAGCTATATAAGCAGGATCAAACGAAACTGAAGCACTACTTATGTTTATAATATCATCACCATCATGACCGCTTACTATAGAAGTAACTATTGTACCATTTTGATCTTGACTTATAACAGAACCTATTTTTATTATGCTACTAAAACTTTTTTCATCTAAAGTTACTGGATAAACATTACTAGCTTCGTAATAAATATCTAGTTCTGCTTTTTCTTTTGGTTCTGTTTCCCATATAGCTGGATTTGAAGCTAAAGGTACTTCTTCTTCTACTTGTTTAACTATTTCCATAGTAACAAAAGTAGCAGAAGTAACGCCAGAAGGTAAATTACCATTACTTGTTAAAGCTTGTATTGAGTTTGGAGAATAACCGTTTAAAGCACCGTCTGTTATAGGGTTCCAAAGCATAGGTTTATCTAAAGTAATCCTAAAGTTTCTATTCCAGTTTTCTGGTCTAAGACCTGTTCTAGAAGCGAAAGGAGGTCCCATATTTAATATTCCATTGTTATATCTTAATAAAAACCAGTCTGGATTATTGTTTCCTACTATAGTGTATACTGTTCCGTTTGGATCTTCTTTCCACCTAAACTGTGTACCAACTGTCATTATAGGATCTACAAATTCTTTTTGTTCAAGCCCATAATATTCGTTTTTAGCTTCAACACCTATAGCGTATATACTTGAACCTCCTGTAGTCCAACCTTGAGTGCTAAGATTACCGGCAGCTTGTACATTAGGTGGTACGAGAGTTTGTACATATTGACTTGAAGCGTATGAGTTAGCTTGGTTTTCTTTATCAGGATCTGGCTGCATACCTCCAAAACCTATTTCTATTTCAGAAGAGTTAGTATAATTTGTTACACCTATACCTTGGTGAGAAAAAGCATTTACAGACACGTTAGTGTGATTTGTACCTGTTGAATTTATAGGATTAGAGTTTGAAAAAGTACCAGTTGATAAACCACCATCTATATACCAAACATCTTCAAAAGAACTAGCATCAGCTGAAGAAGATCTATCGTTTATATCAAATGTATGTTGATTTCTAAAAAAAGCAGTATACTTATACCAAAAATCAGGAATAGAATTACTATAAATACCTCTAAACCAATCGTTAGAATTTATATTTGACGGTATAATTATACCATTATCATGGTAATCATCGTTAAAAGTAGTTGTGTTAGGATCGTACGTAGGATCGTTAACAGCGCCTGTGCCTCCTAAAGAGTGTAAAGCTATATGGTTTGGTGATAAATAATATAATTTTCTAGAAGTTAAAACTTGATATTTACTACTAGTGCTTTGATTAACACCTATGTTCTGCTGCACTGAAGCATCGTTATATATTTTCACAAAAAATCTACCATCAAATTTAGGTGAGTTTACAACTTTTATCTCTTCAAAAACTAATCTAATTCCACTGGAAATAGTATTGGTAATACTGTCAAATATAAAATTAACATCAGCCCCAAAATTTTCTTCTATATTTATTTTTATTTCACCAACAGGATAATCGCTAGAACCAGGCTCATAACCAATAGTAGTAACTTCATAATAGTTAGACACTTGATTATTACTACCACCTTCAAATCTAATTCTTACTCTTTTTGATTTAACTTTTTCATGTATATGTGATAAGCTACCGTTTCTTAAAGCAAACCCACCGTTAGGATCTTCTAAAATATTAATACTTCTACTACCTATTAAACTAGATACGCTTCCAAATAAATGATTACTACTATTTTCTACGACACTACCAAGTGGAAAAAATTTTTCTTTTATAAAGTCTGGAGCTTCATTTGATATAGCTATTACCTTGTATTTAGCTTCTGTAGTAACTAAATCATCAGATTCAGAACCTTTTTTTAATATTAAAAAAGTTTCTATATCTACTTTATTTCTATCAACAGAAGGAAAAGCTAACCATATATTACCGTCTTCAGCATTGTAGAAACGATCCATAGCTAGATTATAATATTCACCTGTAGTTTCTTTTACATAAAATTTAAAACCTTTTGCCCAAGGTGGAGCTTGTTGTCCGCCAGAAACTTGAACTCTTAATTTATTTGATTTATCAGCGTTAGCCTTATCAACAGTTATTGTAGAAGTGTTTGTTGTTAATACCGGTGTTTGTCTACCATACTCATCTAAATACACAACGCCAACTTGATAATCTCTAAGTGATTTTAAAGATTTTACACCAAAACTTGAGTTTACGTTTTCACTTTGTAAAACAACACTTAGTTTAGTTTTATAATCTGCATTTTCTGTTTTTGGTGATAAATCATAGTTTTGAACATAATTACCATATATTAATCTGTTAGCTACAACCTCTTGAGCTTTAGCAAATCTAGGAACATTATCATAAGGTCTTAATATTTGATTTGAAGGTAATAAAGAATATATAGTTTCTGATTTTACTAAATAACTACCGTTTCTTTTTAAATCTAAAATACCGTTATTAGCATCAAAGTTAGTAACTTTATACTCATCATTCTCAGGTTTTAAAGTTTCTACTACATAAACAGATGATGAGTCTGATTCTTTATATAATAAATCTATTTCAATAACATCTTCAGGTTGGTCTTCTGTTACAAATTCTGTTACGTATATGTCAGTTAATTTGTTAGTCATACCTATATTATAACCTTTTCTAGGATGATAATCAAAACCGCCAGGTAAAAAAGCTATTTCTGAAAAAGGAGAAAAACTAGAGTATTCACCATCTTCATATCTATATCTATAAGCAAATCTAGGAAATTTAAATTCAAATTTATTTTTTTTATCTATTAACAGAGACATATAATAAGTCTCTAAACCTGAAGGCGTATCTACTGATTTACTAAGTATTTTTATTGAAAATAAAGTCAAACCGTTATTTAACGAAGGAGGGTTTGTGCCAGAAACTATTTGCAAAACTTCAGCTCTGATAACATACTCAGATAAAGGTACGTCAGGAACGTTTGTAGTATAGTTTTGTAAAACTATTATATCTCCTTGCTGTATGTTAAAAGAAGAGTTTGGATCTACGTTAGCTGGAAGAGCAACGTTTATAAGTAAAGTATCGTTTACACCATAAGTATCAAAGTCTCGTTCAGTGCTACCGCTAAAAACACCAGTTGGTAATTCAGAAGACATTTTTAATACAGGTGGATATTTAGGTGCTTTTTTAATTACAGTTATATGCTCTTTTCTTAAATCAACATCTGTAGCAGAACCAGGAGTTCCAAAAGTAGCAGGTACAATATCTTGAACCACTTCACCATTAACAACAAGCTTTGTGTGTGTGTTTATATCAGTTGTACCTTCAATACATCTTGTTATATTTATTTTTTTTGGCTCAGATATATTGTCTGTAAAAAACAGCATATCATCAACAATATTTATACCAGTTATAATATTTTCGTAAGTAAACTCTAATATATCGTTTTTATCAACTAAAACTAACTCATGAACGTTAGTGTCTGTGTTGTATCTTGATATAATATTATCGCCACCACTTAGTTTAGTAAACCAATATACATGATTATTTTTTTCATCAGCTATAGAACCAACACAAACACCATCACCACCAGAACCTATTTTAGGTAAATTATTATTAGTACCTAATATATTTTGTATAGTACCTACATCAGAACCCTCTGAAGTATTAACTTGCACATTCATAGCATGTCTATACTGTCCAACTGGCAGTAATCTTTCATCAAGGTCTTTGTTCATTTTACCTTGAGTAAAAGTATTCTGTATCTTCGCCATATACTAGTGTTTTATACGTTTAGATTTACCTCTTAATA
>TARA_R100000231_G_scaffold139403_1_pt1 | contig 17335 bp, 5 predicted proteins | sample TARA_R100000231 | Tara Oceans TARA_R100000231 (sample SAMEA2620565) | marine metagenome | biome: marine biome (ENVO:00000447); feature: surface water layer (ENVO:00002042); material: "saline water (ENVO:00002010), including plankton (ENVO:xxxxxxxx)" | depth 5 m | reverse complement strand
AGTATAAACTCTGAAGCCAAGATCATCAACTTCTTTTGCGCATGACAATAAAAAAAATAATATTAATATCTTTTTCAATTTGCAAATGTGTAAGGATTTACATATTTTTGTTTTTTCTTTTTAGTGTCTTTTACTATTTTTGTATCAGGAATATCAAGATTCCATTTGCTCCAACCACTAAACATTAAAGCTCTTTGAAAAGCACTATGCTGATTGTCTAAACTTTCTCTAACGTTTAGTGTTTTTCTATATAATCTATTAACAGGTACGTTAGTAAGTCCTTCTACATAAGATGTATACGCTGGCCAAACAGGATTTTCAATATCAAAAGTTTCCATATACTCTATATCATCTCTATTCCAAATAAGATCTTTTTCAGCTTGTACTATTTTTCTAGCTTTAATACCTAAAGGTGGTGATATTTGCAAACCTTCTACTAAAGTAGCGTAAGGATCTGATTTAATTTCTCCAGTCTGTTGTTTTGCTCTTATTCTAGCCATGTTTTTTAAAGTAGCAACTATTGATCCCATCACACCAGAGCCTCTTAACACAGAGTCAATAGCACCATTTATAGCGTATTCTTTTTTCTTTACTAACCTTTCGTCTTCTTCATCATCATCAAAAATAGCAGCAAATAAAGCTGTTTGTAAACTATAAAATATTAAGTTTTGCAAAGCAAGATAATAAGCTATTCTAGAAATGTTAGACAAATCACTTTGAAATTGAGTTGCATTACCAGGTGTTTTTCTTCTGTTTTTAATATCTAAAAAAGATTTTTTAGCAAGTCTGTTGAACTGAGATGTAACATTTTGAAACGCTAATATAACTTTACCTAACGCAGACGCTTGTTGTTGTGAAACCATGTCTGGTCTTGCTGACTGTTGAGTTGCTTCTGCTATTATTTGAAAATCAATAAAAGCTTTTGATTCAGCTTCGGCTTGACTTAAACCATCTTTTAAATATTTGTTTACTCTATTTCTATAAAAAGTAGCACCACCTGTTGCAATTGCTAAATTATCACCAATTTGTGTAGGTAAAAAACCTAGTTGTAATAGCTTTTTAATTAAGGCTTGTACTGGATTTTTAGCGTTTTTAACTGAGGCTGCTAGCTCGGCGCCATTAACATCAGTCATAATACCACCTCTTCTTTGTTTCATAAAATCAGAGTTAAACAAAAACGCCCAGTCAGTCCAAAATTGTTTTTGGTTAGCAAAGGCTTTAGCTGCTCTATAAATATTGTTATCGCCAAAGTTTATAAAATTAACCATTGACATTTGCTGTAAAACCATAGACCTAATATTAAAGAACATTGTAGAAGCAACCGAACCGTTTAACCAGTTCATAAACATATTAACATGTTTGCTTTGTCCTGAAGGCCTATTTCTACCTGTCTTAATTCTATAAAGCATGTCTTTAATAGCGCTAACCATACTAGCACCGTAAGCGGCTTCAATTTTATTTAAGTTTTCTTGTGAAAACACTATGTCTGCATTTTTAAAAAACTCTTTAAAAAACTGAGCTCTACCTATTCTACCAGTAGCGTCTGTTAAATCTGTTCTTATATCACCACCTTCCCAGCTTTCTGTAGGTTCTACATAATTATCTTGTTTAGATATTACGTTTAATTGATCAGCATATCTTTGTAATTCAGGATCAGACTTAACTAAATTAACTAAATTAGCTTGATCAGTTTTGCTTAAACCTTCTATTTTATAGCCATGTTTATCCCATAGATAAATTCTTATAGCGTCTTCAAAAGTAAAATCACCATCAGGCGTTTTTTTACTTAATTTTTTCTTAACATCTTTATACTGTCTATTTAGCGCAGCATAATCATTAGCTATAGACTGATTTGCAGCATTTAGCTCTCTAAAAGCTCTATTAAGTGGTTTTATTAAAGCTTTTTCAAAAAAGTCTCTATGTTTATTGCCTAACTCACCTTTACCTAAAAAGTTATATATTAAACCTACAAAATCTTCGTGTGATGGTGGTATAAATATTCTAAACTTACCTTTACCAGCACCACGTTTTCTAGCTTTAACAGCAGAAAATCTTTTTTCAGCTTCTATACCAGTAACTTCTTCTAGTATTTTATTAAAATTAATGTCTAATTCACTAAAAAAAGTTAATCTTGCTTGTTGCACCTTACGCTTAACATCAAATTGTTCTAGTATATTATCTACAGCCTGAACATTTTGTAATGCGTCATCGGCAAAATAAAAATCATTATAACCTTGCGCCACTTTATCAGCAACCCACAAGGCTTTTGCTTCAGCCGTGCTGTTACCTAGCCCTGTAATATTATCTAAAGGTATATTTAAACCATTAGCGTTTAAAAAATCAAATATAGCTTGTTGAGCTTGAGGCGGCCTAGCAGTTAATACAAACATGTTTTCTGGGCCAAACTTTTTTTGTAGCTTTAGTGCTTTTTGAAACAAAGGTGCTATTTTACCTTTTACAACTTTGTTAAACTCTGAAAAATCAAAAGTATAACCTTGCTCTTGTAAATCTTGATATGTACTAGCAAATTGCTCTGCGTTTAAAGTGCCAGTTTTACCGTTTGGCCCTGTATATCTAACTAAAGACTCTGTTGTTGCTAAAGTATCATCAAAGTCTAAAATAGTTATACCTCTTTCAACTTCAGACGCTAATCTACTATTTGATATTGATTTAGCTAAAACTTTAGGCGACTTAATATTTTTTCTTATAGGACTTTTAATGTTAAACTTTTTTGCAAAAGTTTCGCCATTAAAATCTACTATTGAGTTAGGATCAATATCAACAAGATCGTTAAAGTATCTTTGCCACCAAAAGTTTTCACCTAACTTCCAACCAACAGGCATGTTTCTAGCTAATTTAGCAAGTCTTAACTTAGTATCGTCAGCTTTGTCTAGCGCTATAAGCTTGTAATTATCCATAACTAACTTATAAGACTCGGCAAAATTTCTTCTATTTATAGAGGCGTCTAATAAATAAAGATAAGCGGCTGTAGCTGGCATTGCATGCTCAAATTCAACTTTTTTTGCATCTGGTGAGTAACCAACAAGCTGTGCGCCTAGCTTATGCCAATGATTTTTATCATTTGCTACTAACTTTAAATAATTACCAACTATTGTAGCGTTACTTTTATCTTGACCAACAAACTTATGTATACGAGTCCATAAAGCGTCATGTATTAAAGCTACTGTAGTATTAAAGTATTCTATATCTTTTTTGTTTTTATTTTTTAACAAAGTGTTATAAGTAGAAAGACTATAATCAGTAACACCTAATATTTTTTTACCGTAATTAGTATAGCTTTTGTCATCTCTTATTTTTTTTAGCTCATCTTTTAAACGTGTAAATAAGATTCTGCCTTCTGGATCTTTAAAATCACCAACTTTTTTACCTTTTGGTATTTTACCTTTTTTAAGATCTTTTTTTGTATACATAGACATGCTTACACCGTAATCAGAGTTACTTGTCGTGAAAACAGAAGCTCCAGTACCATTTTTTCCAAACCACATTTCTTTAGGCCCTATAGTCATTAACTTCTTAAAACTATCAACTATAATTTTTATACCGTCTTTTTCTCTAATTACTTTTTTATAATCTATGGTAGCTTCTTCACCGTTTTTTGTTAATAAAGTATTTAACTTATTAATACCGGCTAAATCCATATTAAAGTTAATATCAAGAGAACCTTCTGTAAAAAGCTCGTTTATTAAGTTTTCGGCTAATTCGCTAAAAGCCGTAGAGCTTTGAGCAGCTGTAACATCAGCTATTTGTTGTGGATCTGCTTTTCTAGCGTCTAATATTCTTTGAGCTGCAGATAATGATTTATTATTTACAGTAAAATTAGCAAAACCTTTTAAGTTTTGTCCTATAGTTCTATTATATAAATTAAGCTCTTTAACTGGTGTTATACCAAAAAACTCTTTTTGAGTTTGTCTAATAGTTTCTGTGCTAGGATTTATAAATTTATCTTTTAATTGCCACAAAGGCACTTGTGATGTTTTTCCTTTTGATCTAGCTCTTTTGCCATCTGGCCTAAACTTTTTATCATAAAAATAATTTAAAACATTATTTTTTAAACCAATAGATCTACCTTTGACTGTTTTTGAAACAACTTGAACATCATCTAAATTAGTAAAAGCCTGCTCTGAAGTTACGTTTGTTTTAGGTAAAACCCTTATTTCACTTGTTAACGCGGGCTCAAAAGAATAATAATTTTGTATGTTACCAGCTTCAGAAGGTTCAGGTATACCATCTGTTATTTTTTTAGCATAAGTTAAATTAGCAGCAGGATTAGTTATTTTTTTAGCAGGAATATCAAAAACTATATTAGTAACAGTCTCAACGTTATTGTCTTGAACTTGTTTAAAAGTATCTCCTTCTTTGACTTTTACAGCGTTTAATATTTTATCAGAAGTTCTGTTTTTACCTATTTTAAGAACGTCTATTCTATTTGGCTTAGAAGGTGTTAAATCTTTTTCTAATTCAGTTTCTTTTTCAATTAATACATCTTCAGGTGTTCTAGTATCTTGTTGACTTTGCACTGCTTTAGCAACGCCTTCTTGCTCTATAGAAACTTGTATATTACCGTACTTTGGGTGGTTTTCAACAAATTCTTGTAAACGCATGTCAAGCATTTTTCTACCACGTATAGTAGCATTAAAATAACCCATAACACCACCTTTAAAATCTTTTTCAAACTTCATTAACAAGCCTACAGCACCTCTATTTTTTAAACTTTTTGCTAAATTTTTTCTTGGCGCTGTAAACTGAAGTTGTATTTCTTCTAAATCTTGATTATTAAAACCTTCTATTAAGCCTGCGTTTTTAAGTTTTATCAAACGATCAAAAACAATTCCTTGCATCATATCAGCTGTTACGTTAGCAGCTATTTCTTTATCAATGTCTATAAAGTCTAACATAGTAGTGTTAATGTCGTTATAAACTTCAGAAGCTAACATACCGCTTTCTTCTTGTTTTTTATCTTCTTGCTCTGTGTTTACCTTGCCTTTTGGTAATCTTATGTTAATACCGCTTTCGGCAGCTACGCCTTTAAAATTATTCCACCTTTGTATATATTCTAAAGCGTTGCTAGCATCCATTTTTGACCAATCAAAAGCAGGCATTTTCATTTCTTTTTTAAACATATTGCCAAATATCTTACCGATATTAAACATTGTTTCAGAGCTGTTTTGCGTTATGTCTGTAACATCATAAAATTTAAAAGCATCAGAAAGGTTCGTCATCCACTCTTTATAATATACTTTAGAAGATTTTTTAACTTTACCTTCATACCTAGCTTTCATGAGTTTTTGAGCTAAAAGCCAAACTTTTTGTAATCTAAGATCTTTAGTGTTTCTAAGTTCATTTTCAATTGCTTCAACCATCTCTTGCAACTCTTTCATGCCCATGTTATCTTGAGTAAAATGCATACCTTCATGATGTATTGCATTTGTTGCAGACATTGAACCTTTTATGTCAATATTTTCAATAATATTATCATCTATAACCCAAGCTATGTTACCGTCCATAGCGGCGTTTTTATTACCATCAACAAGATCTTTCATGTCTAAGTACTGTTGCAGCCTGTTTGTACCTGCAATTTCAGAAAATTGTTGAAAAGCTTTGTTAGTAGCTAGCTTGATATTATCTCCTTTTTCTATAAAACTTTCTATTGCTTTTTCTAACTGCGTAGCAACCTTGTACCAGTCTTTATTATTAAAAACTTTTTGAAAATATTCTGTAGCGTCTTTTCTAGTTTTAAATCTTTTAAATTTTTTACCTTTAAAAGCGCCTTCTTGATTATCATTTATCCAGTTTACAAGAACAACATCTCTAAAATAATTATCTTTTAAAAGCTCTTTTGTAATTTTAACTTTTTCTTCGCCTATTTTCTTTTCTAAATCTTTTATTTTGTTAAGATTATCCATTTGATTAAAAGTAGGAGCGCCAGGATTATCTTCTTTAAACTGTTTAACTTCGTTTTCTAGCTGTGTTTTTTGAACTTTAAGCTTTGTTCTTTCAACTAATGCTTTTATTACTTTTTCTTTAGCCTCAGTGTCCATTCTAGAAAACTTATCAACATTGTTAAAAGCGTTTTCAGTAGCGTCTAAATCATTAATAATATCTATATAAGTATCAAAACTAATATTTTCTTGATCTAATTCTTTTTTAAGCAGCGCTTTTTCTTGATTTATTAAAAATCTAGCTTTCTTTGGATTTGCGTACAGCTTTGCTTTAAACTCGTTTATACTAGTTCTAGTTACACCACCTGCGCCAACAAAAAACGGTGTTGTTAACATAGCTTGTCCAGCACCTTCTAAGTATCTTTTCCAGTTTTCTTCAGGAGCATCTTTAAAACCAGTAGCCGCTTCAACACCTTCAACGCCTAGTTTTTCTTGTAAACCTTCAGTGCCCATTTCAAGAAGTGTTAATTTACCAACGCCTTTTACGCCTTCTTTTAATAACTCTCTACCTTTTTTACTTTTTAAAATTCTAGTAAAACCATTTTTATAACCTTCTTTAAGAACACCAATAGGTAAAAGCTTAAAAGACTTTGCAATAACAATAAAGTTAGTAAGCACATCTAAACCAGCAGCTCCAGCGCCATATTTTACAGCTGGACCAAAATCAACTTCACCGTTTGCTGTAACTTCAAGCATAAGATCTATACGTTTTTGATCTTTAAGTTTATTAAAAAGCTCTAAAGCTTTTTTATCTTCTTCGCTAGTTGGTTTTTGAACATTATTATATAAACCTGCAAACTCTTTTCTAGCAGCTTCAATAGTTATAGATTCGTAAGCAATACCACCAGCTTCTTGTGCAAAAGTAGGATATATAAATATAGAAGCTAGCATTTGAGTACCTTGCGTACCTATCATACGCTGCCACTCGTCTGTTGTTACATTAATATCAAGTAAATCTTTATCAAATATTTTAGCAGGATCTAAAGCTCGTATTTTTTTTTGATATTCATCAGACTTAGCTACGCCTTCTTGTAATTGTTTAAGATTTGCTACTACATCTTTTTTTAATTCATTAATTCTACCACCAACAGTACCATCATAAATTACTGTTTGCGTATTATCTTTAATACTAGGCTTAGAGAGTTTTCTGTATTTTACACTTAAAGGATCAAGAGTAATGCCATCAACTACTATTGGGTTTTCTTTAGCTCGTTTAACTTGGTTTTCTAGTTTTTTAAGTTCACTTCTACTATCTTTTAAAGCAAGCTCAGCTGAAATTATATTTCTATATTCATTGTCACCTTTTGCTATTTGTATTCTACCTACACCAACGCCATGAGAAGCATCAGCCCAAGCATCGCCAATTAAAGGTATATTTCTCAAAGTAGCGGCAACTGGTAAAAACTCTTTTTCAGCTTCTAAAACTGCTTTTTTATTTATAGGTGTGCCTTGCTTGTCTCTACTACCGTAAATACTTGAAACACCAGCATTAACACTTTTTATTAATCTTTGATATTCTTTACTTTCGTATATAAGCTCTTGTTGTTTATCTCTAATTAAAATTGTTAGTTCTTTATTTAACTCTAACACATCTTGCTCGTCAGTTAAATCGTATTTTCCTTTTAATTCTCTTGTTTTTTTACTAACAAACTCTTTTAGCGGATTGTCAATTTCGTATAATACTTTTTCCCATATATCTTCATTTTCAAACATTTCGTTAAAAATCATTTGTTGACGCTGCTCTAGTTCTTCAGCGCTAAGCTCACTCATCTTTTTAAGACTACCGTCTTTGTTCGTAAACGTAATAGGTTTTGTATTAGCGTACTTTATTGTTTTAGCATATATATTAGCGTCAAGATCATTTTCTAGTTCACCGTTAATATACGTGTCTTGTATAAACTGATTAAATTTATTAGCTTCTTCTTCTACACCACTTCCAAAAATAGTACTTAAACCAAAATCACCACCTAATATACCTTTGTCAAAAGAAAAAAACTCTTCTCTTCTAAAACCGTCTTTATCAGGTGGGGCTATAGCTTTTATTCTATCAGTAAAAGGTATTGGAGTTCCAAAATTTTCATCTCCAATTGAAAAATTAGCTTGTTCAAAATTATAACCTAAACCTCCAAATTTATTATTAAGTCTTTGAACAGCAATTTCTTCAGTTACTTTAATATCATCTTCTGTTACTTTAGGCAAAGGTACTTCTTCGCTAAAAGGATCTATTTTAAATGTAGTTCCATTTTTTAACGAATCTGAAAAGTCTAATTTAAACTTTTCTAAATTATATACATGTACTTTATATTGCTCTTGAGTATCTCTATTAAAGTAATATTCAAACATTTATATTATTTTTTGTTATCAATTTCAGAATAATCAGTATTTAATACTCTACCAGGCGTTAAATAGTTAGGGTTTTTTAGTAAATATTGTTGAAACTCATAAAGCGCTTCTGGATCAAATCCTGCTACACCAGCTTTTCTAAGCATGACTTCAAATAAATTTTCAATATCTTTTGATTTTGTTACGTTAAATTTACCACCAACACGTTCTCCTTTTGTGTATTTTTCAAAATTAGGATTAGGAACATCTTGCCTACCATATTTTCCCCCTTTAACAGTTTCTCTTGAATCATATTTAGCTTTGTACAATTGATACTCGTTGCTACTAGGAAGTTTTTCTATAACAAAGTCTAAATTGTTTAGAGCAGTTTCAATTGCTTTAGGATCATCGCCTCTTGATAAACTTTGCATTACTTGACTAATGTTTCTTAGAGTAGTACCAGTTCTACCATTATCTCTAAAAAATTTATCTATACTAAAATCTTTTTCACTAAGTTTTATTTGCGTTTTATTTGCTAAATAAGTTTTATTAGTTTGATTTCCTAAAAAAGATTTTACAAATGAATTAGTAGTTGCTTCGTCATAATTTTCATCACCAGGAGTTTTTAATATTTTTATAAACTCTACAGCGTTTTCTTGTGTTATTTGCTGACTATCTGGAGTGCCATCTTTATTTAAATCGACATTGCTACTATTTAAAAAACTTGTAAACGATTCAATATTATTTATGAGTTGATCTTCTATAGTTCCACTTCCACCGATTGACAAATCTGCAACCATAAGCTTAGCTCCCATATCATTTCTATTATCCATAAGAACATTCATATCTTGATTAAAAGATATGCTATTAAACTGAACGTTTTTAGGATCAACATGTCTATTAATTACTATCTGAGTGTTTCTTATACCTTGAGCGTCCATTTTAACATACTGTTTATTTAGCTTGTCAAGACTAATTGTAGAGCCACCTATTGTTATTTCTCTTTTTGTTACATCACCAATTTGAAAATTATTATCTATAAGTAATTCTAAATTTCCAATAGCTTCTTCGCTCATATTTTTATATGAAGCTGTCTTTTTAAAATCTACTAGCTCTGTTTTTAAACGAATTATACTGTCTTTCATTACGTCTAAATTATCAAGTTGTCGTACAGTAACATTTACGTCTTCTTGTTTTACAAAAGAAGCTTGTTGTATTGGTTTGTTTAAGTCTTCAGCTTTTGTAGAAATAATCTCATCAAGACCAATATCATCAGTAGAAGCCATTACTTGATTAGCTTTTGACTCAACTATACCTGCTCTTTTTTTTGATCTAGCTTTTAGCTTTCCAAAGGCTTGTAATACGTTGTTTTGAGACCTGTTAACTTGGCTACTTATATTTTGAAAACCAGCGACCATCCTAGCAAATACACCGCTTAAATCAGGCACTACACCGGCCTCAGCTATTCCTATGTTTTTAAATTTACTCATATTATTTAATGTTTATAAAATTAACTACCTTGTGTTAATAAGTACGTTTGTGTTAAATTATTTAAGCTGTTCATTTGGTTTGCCGCTATCTGAGCTTGTATCTGGTTATTGGCAACTAAAGCAGACATTTGATTAGCTTGCGCTTGCCCTAAATTAGAAGCAGCAGAAGCAGATACAGCCGCTTGCATACTTAACAGGTTAGCATTTCTTTGATTTTCTAAAGCTTGAACACCAGCTTCACCTTTTCTTTCTGCCATATCAGCTGCTAAAGCTCCTTGAGCAATTGCCTTTTGATTTATAGCTTCTTGTTTACCAATGCTAGCTGCAATTTTTTGATTTTGTAACATGCCTTGGTTAGCTAGTGTTTGCGCTAAACTAGCTATACCAGAAGCGCCAGCAGAGCTTCTTAAAGTAGACAGTATATTCGCTCTAGTTTGTTCACCTCTTCTAGACATAAATTCTGCTTCTAAGGTATTTACTGTTAAATCTTCAAAAGGATTTTCCATATCTTCAAAAGGATTAACAAAAACCATTTCTCTATATTTTTCTTTTTCAACAGCTAAAAGCGCGTTTTGTTCATCTCTAAAAGCTCTTGCTTCTTCTAATTGTTGTTGAGTAAGAGCGTTCATTTCTCTTTGGTTTCTTCTCATCATAGCATTTTGTCTCCTACCTTGTAAAAAGTTAAGACCAGCTGATATTAAAAGAACTTCAGGTGTTGTTATCGCGAAGTTAGCATCTGCTTGATACGTAAAAAAAGAAATAAAAAATTCTAAAATAAATTCTATCATATTTGTAATTGTTACTATTATATTGTTACACTTTTCGTGCGTTTTTTACTATTATACTATCTCAGAGCCAACTGAAAATAGCTTAGCCTCAGTATTACTTGTGTTTTTCATTTTAATCTTAGCGTAATAGCCAGATATTCCAGAAGTGTTTACAATACCGCTTTTTGCAAATAAAGCCATAGCATTTGCTAATTGATTGTTGCCTACACTTGTGCCACCGTCGTTAACTGTTATAGTATTAGTCGTGTTGTTAATAGCAGTTACAGTTCCCCTAAGTATTGGAAGATTACTACTATTATTTTTATCTATACCACTATCAGCGCCTCCAGCATCAAGCGCATTTACTTTGCCCGCTGTATATATAGCGTCGCCTATGCTTAGTGATTCGTTTATATTCCCGCTTAATGTTATTGTAAATGCTCCCATATTATATTATGACCAGTTAGGATCAATTGTTAAAATGTTATCTAAATTTAAACTTAGTATTGTGTTTTTTGTAGGAAATTGTATTATATTTAATAAAAAGCTTATGTTTGCAACTCTACCAGCGTTTTCAAAAGTTACTATTTGACCAGATTTAACAGTAGCGCTACTACTTAATACTGAGGTATTATTACTACTATTAACAGTATTTGCCGTAAAACCTTCTATATTAGCTCCATTTTTTACTGTAGAAACACCTTCGTATATACCAACTACAGATCCAACAGCGTCATCTAATTCTGTATTAGTTGCTAAAGTTACTGTTGCAGTGCTAGAGCTGTCAGCGTTTATTTTTTTATTTACATCTGCAATTGAAAAAGTAGCAATATTACTTGAATCTGCAACAATATCAGTTATAGAAAAAACTAAACCTGTGCTTTGTTGTATAAACTGAGGCCCAGCACCAATAAAAGTTAGTGTAACACCTTCGTTTATAGTACCACCAGGAACACCACTTAAAGTTAAAGAAGTTCCACTTATATCAGCTACAGTAACATCGTTGCTTATTCCCGTACCAGTAACTGTCATACCAACTAATATTTCGCTATTAGAACTACTTAATGTGACAGAAGCTGTGTTTGTGTTTCCGCCTGAAGTAGTAGAAGTTGTTCTAATTTCAAAATCTGTTAAACTTATTTCCTTAGCTTTTTTAAAAGCTTTAGTATTTAATTTTGGTTGTAATTGTAAAAAAGTGTTTTGATTAGAAAAACTTGAATTAATACCAGTTATAGTTGTTGTAGAAGGCAAAGAGCCATGAGTACCAGAGTAAGAACTATCAGCAGAAGCGCAAGCAAATCTTACTGACACGTTATTTAATTGATTAAAATTAAAAGTATTTGCTAAAGAGCTTGGCAAAATAGTTAAGCTATCGCTAGGAACTGTAACTTGCATTGTGTACGAAACTAAAGAGCTAGAGCTAGGTATGACAATACTAGTAGATTCAACTCCTGAAGAGTTTATACTTTTTGTAACAGAAGTACTAGTATTAGTAAAAGTGTTAGATGTAAAATCATAAGAAAAATTATCTGAAGATCTTTTACAAACTATAATAAATTCCGAGTCTTTAGTACCATTAACAATAACATTTTTTACTTGTCCATCAGGAGGAACATCTGATGTGTCTAAAGACACTTTACTTATTTCTTTTATATTTGTATTATTAACACCAACAGGTTCGTCAGAGCTTATTGTTTCGTTAAAAATTACGTTATTATATATTGTGCTAACGCTTGCTTTAGCGCTAATTGTAAAAACTTTTTGTGTTATTCTTTCTGAAGAATTTTCAATAGTAGTGCTTGTTACTATTAAATCTCCATTGTTAAAATTAAATTTAAAATCAGGAGCTTTTGAATAATAAAAATTATCATTAGCAGTAAAAGTAATTGTACATATTTCTTTTATAACATCTTCAGTCGCAGAGCCAGTTAATCTTTTCGTAGAAGAATTAACGGTAGCAAGAGTAATACCTGAACTAGCCACTATGTTTACAGTGTGGCTTGACTTAGTATTTGTTTTTATATTTAATCCTAAATTTATTGCCATATTATGATGATGCTGTATTACTTGTTATTACACTTAAACCTTGTACGTTAAAATCACTAGTATCTATATTACTAGCTGTAATATCGTCTCCTTTTATATAATTATACCATTTATTGTCTTTTTCTAAAAACTCATTGACACTTCCAGATTGTGTAGGTGTTATTATAGTTTCTGCAAACCAACCGGTTTTAGCATTAATATTATAAACGTCTGCGTCTGATCCATCAGCTGTAACATCTAGTATGTCTACCTTGCTTTGCGTTCCCTCGTAAATTACATTTTTAAACCTTTTATTTTGATAAGGATTAGTGTTAAGGACAACTTCTACGAAAGGCTCTAATGAATTGCCCGTTTTAAAAGTATCACCATAAAAAATACATCTATTTTCGTTAACGTGATGTTTATATAATTCACCGTCTTTAAAAGTATAATAGTTATTATTAAAACTTATACCAGCCTGCATATCTGTAAAAGATTTAAAGCTTGAAAATCCTTTTACGTTTTCATTAAAACTAATAACGTGATCAGTACCTGCTGTGTCTATTTTTAAATTATATTCGTTTTTTCTAGTATCATAACTACCTATTAAAGAAGTAGATATTGCTAAATTATCTTTGAAAAAATCAGCCATACCATATTGCGATATAGTAGTTAAACCGTCTATTGATAATCTAAGCACGGCACCTCTTTGTTTGTCGGTAAAATATGCTCTGTGTGATTGCGAAGCAAAAGATCTTGGGTCTTTAGATATTCCAAACTCACCAGCGTAAGGTATTGTTTGTCCTAAAACGTTTTTATTTGCAGTTAGCTGAGGATTTCCATCAGCATTAAACACAGCATCTTTATTTGCTAGTATTTTTAAAACTTTATCTTCACACAACACTAAAAGATTAGAGTCTCTAGTGTGTAGTTTTTGTATACTACCATAAGTAGGATTTACATCTTTTGTTATTTGCTCTGCTGTTATAAATTGATTTAAATTATTAACATTGCTAGTAGAATTATATATACCAGAAAATATTAAGCCGCTAACTCTTCTGTCTTGTTTGTAAACTTCATCTAAAGTTGATGAAGCAACTATACCTTTACCTACAGTGTTTTTATTAAATACATCTTTTATCCTGTTAGACTCTACGCCATTTTCAAAAGAATAACAATTAAAGTATTTTAAATCCTGAGTAACACCATGATCTTTTATATCATAAAAATCACTAGCCTCATAATATATATCTAAACCTTCTGTTGTTTTTGGTTCTGTCTCAAACACCGCTGGGTTATTAGTTGTTAGCTGACTACCTTCTTCTATAACGCTACCTATAAATTGTATTACTTTACTACTATTACCGTCCATTAATAACGGGTTGTTACTACCAGTTTCGTTAACAGGATTAAATGTACCATTACTGCCTGGTAATTTATCTAATTTAAGTATATAAGTTAAACGCCTGTTGCTACCTCTTAAAAATCTTTTTTCTTCATCTGCTATAGAGTCTTGAACTATAGTACCATTAGTTCCTAATGTAATTAAATCAAAATCATCTGTACTATCATGAGTTTTTCTAGCTCTAAATTTTTTAGTTGAACTTGCATCTCTTAAATCTCCAAACGTTACATTTTCTATACCAGTAGCATTATCAAAATATTGATAATATATACTACTATTGCCAGGAAAAGGAGTATGATTATATCTTTTTACAATTTTAAAGTCTAATATTGTATACTCTTCATTAGAAGCGTCTTGTACAAATTTAAATTTAGCTCCAATTTTTATAGAATTAACCATGTTTTGAAACTCAGAAGAACTACTTTGCCAACCTTTATTTTGAAGTTCGTTTTCAATACTACTTAAATCTGATGCATTAAAAAAAGCATGACTTATATCGTCTTCAAAACCGCCGTAAGAAAGCTGCATATAAAAACTATGTTCTTCGTGAAATAAAGGTCCAAATATATTTTGATCTGCATTTTCATCAAAATCTTCTGCTTCATATATTCCTCTACCAACTCTTTCGTAATCATTCTTGGCTTGCACAGTACCGTTTGTACCATCAGATTTTCCTTTTTCTAAAACGTTACCAGTTTCTAATTCATAATGAACAGCTCTGTGATAAGGTAAATAAACACCATCTATTTCAGGGTTATAACTTGTGTCTTTTTGTATACCTACAAAAGAAGTATTGTCTATAAACCAACCGCTACCGTAACTACCTGTTAGCCCTAAATCATCATCAGCGCCAGCAACACCATATTTAAATAATCTTAAAAACTTCATATAAGCGCCTACAGAACCATATATACTATAATTCCTATTACTACCAGAAGTGTCTTGTGATTGAAATAAGCCATAACTATATGAATATGCAGAGTGTTTTAATAAACCAGCCGCAGTATCGTCAACAAGCGCACTAGATTGATCAACTCCAACTATATTATTTGTTATTCCAACACCAACATTACCCAGTTGACTTTCTGCAAGCGCTGTAAACCCAGCGTTAAAATTTAAATGTAAAGTTGCTGATTGTAAAGTTCTAGTTATTGCTTTATATAAATTTTTACCATCGCCAGCCTCTTGATTGTCAACGCCGCTTCTCGCATCACCACTTTCAAACCAAGGCCTTGCTTCAAAGAAAAGCGTATCGTTAAAAAGTAAATTTGGAAACGGAGTGTAGTTGTCTTTAAAATCAGTAGATGTTAAGTCTTTCCAAGCACTTACCGACTCAAGATCATTTATAGAAACTAAATTTGTTGTAGGATCAGCCACCATAGTAGCGTGACCATTAAACGAAGAATTTGTTATTTGATTAACATTGTCATATTCTGTCTTTAATTTATAAGCTACAGCGTCTTGTTTAAAAAAACTTGGTATATTAGCAACTACAACAGCGTTTAATTCGTTAGTAGAGTTTTCATATACACTTGAAGTTATAAAAGCGTCTGAATTTACTTTTACAAAAAACCTACCATCAAACTCTGGTTTGTTTTCTAATTTTGATGTAAAAAACTCTATCTTTATATTGCTTTCAATATCAACTCCGTTTGAAGCTATTATAAAATCAATATCACTTGACACAAAAGGATTTTCCATTTTTATTTGATAATGATCATTACCTCCAAAATCAACAATATCTATAGAGTCTACAGCATAAGTTTCTGAAACTTGATTAATATTGTTTTTAAATTTAAAAACTAAATCTTTTGTTTTTATTAATTCAGATAAGTTGTTATTTGCTTCTATTGTTGTCCAAGAGTCTTTATTAAAAGATATAGTGTTTGAACCTACTAAAGGTCTAGTACTAGCATTTTCAAACAAGTCGTTATTTATATCTGCAGCGCTACCACCTTCTCCAACACTATTTCTATTTGTTTTAATAAAATCTGGAGCATTGTTAGATATGTCTAAAACTTTATATATTGCCTCTGCATCTTCTACAGCAATAGTATCGTCATGAGATTTTTTTAATATTAAAAAATCATCTTCATCAACTTTATTTCTTTCTGAAGAAGGAAAAGAAAGCCAATAACCACCTTCACCAGACTTGTAAATTCTATCAAGAGCTATATTGTTGTAATCACTACTAGTTTCTTTTACAAAATATTTAAAATGTGTAGCCCACGTTGGCGGATCACTTTTTATATTAGACTTTATACAATTTATAGATTTTGAATTAGCTTTTGGAACAGATAAACTAGCCGTTTTACTTGTTAAAACAGGGGTTTCTCTACCATACTCGTCCGCGTAAACAACGCCAAGCTTATAGTTTCTTATAGATTTTACAGACTCTTTGTTGTTAGTAACTACTTTTTTTAATGAAAAATTACTTATATTACAAGTAAATTTTAATCCTTTTATTTGAAACATAAAATCTCTTACGCCAACAACTGAAGGATCGCTACCAAACACACTAATACCATTTCTATCTAAATTTATAGTCATTGTTCCGTAATAGTCTCCGTCTCCAGTTATTTGTTTAGCAAAATCACCGTATTTACCAGTAAGATGATCTCCTGACATTAAAGCTGGACCTTCTAAAATACCATTACCGTTCCAGTTACTTACTTTAAAGCTATAATAGTACTCAGCGTCACTTTCTAAATTTAAATCAACAGAAGTGTGCACTTTGTGATTAACGTTTGCAGTTGCATCAACAAAAATAGAGCCAGCTGTTTTATTATTAACGCCTCTTTCGTGTGTAAAACTATTTGAACTAGAGGGGCTAAAGCTATAACTATCAAAATGTGAAGTTAAATGTCTATTAGGCAGAAGTTCAGGTCCTGTAAAAACTCTATCATCAACATAAGCTTCGATGTCTACGTTTTGATTTTCTAAATCATAACCTTGCTCATAATTAGCATATACTATTCTATTGCCTACTATCTCTTGTGCTAAAGCTTTTTTAGGAACATTATCCCACTGTCTTAATAATTGTTTTTCTTCTAATAATGAGTATATGTTTTCTTTAGATATAACATATTTATTTTTTATCCAATTAGAGTCTATACTACTATCTCTTCTAACGCTATCAACTTTATATATCTCTGGATTGTTAGACTCTGTGTAAAGTATGTCTACTTGAACAACATCTTCTGGTATGTCTTCAGGTATTATATTTGTAAGCTCAATTTCTTTTATTTTATTTGCCATACCAGAATTAAAAGCTTTTTCTGTATCGTAAGAAAACGCACTAGGTAAAAAAGCTGAATTACTAAAAGGTGAAAAAGTAGAATATTCACCATCTATATATTTAAATCT
>TARA_R100000231_G_scaffold120537_1_pt1 | contig 17379 bp, 5 predicted proteins | sample TARA_R100000231 | Tara Oceans TARA_R100000231 (sample SAMEA2620565) | marine metagenome | biome: marine biome (ENVO:00000447); feature: surface water layer (ENVO:00002042); material: "saline water (ENVO:00002010), including plankton (ENVO:xxxxxxxx)" | depth 5 m | reverse complement strand
CAAAATGCCTGATTTTAAGGTATCAACTCAATATTATAGTGTTGAAAACGGTTTTGAGCGTCTTGGAATGGGTCGTGAAGACGAATATTTCTGGAAAACCGCAAAAGAACGCGAAAATGAAGAAGAAAAACTTGAAGATATGTACAAATCTCAAGATGGGAGGCATTTAGATCCCCAATAAATAGCAAAAAAGGAAAAATATGAGAACTGAACACGATTTTTTAGATAATTTAGCTAATCATCAGCATCAAAAAATGCTTCGTGAGATATCGAATGATGATTTGACGCCAAAAAAGAAAAAACTTCATCAAGAAGGTGAAATTTTTTCGACAGAAAGTGACCCTGAACCATTATACGAATAAAAATGCGGAAAATCCTTGATAAATAATACATAATTGCCGTATTGTTGTGCCTTTAGAAAGGATAAGTCAAGGATTTAAAGATATTAGTATGTCTTTTCAGACTAATCCTCTGACTAAGGATTTAATTGCGATGAAAAATGAGAATGCAATCGCAAGATCAGTGAAAAATATTGTTTTTACAAATCCTGGAGAGAAATTTTTTAATCCAAGATTTGGATCTCGCATTACTGATTCTCTTTTTGAAAATGCCGATGATTTAACTGCAATTGAAATTCAGACTCAAATTGAAGAATCTATTAATAGGTATGAACCAAGGGTTAATTTAAAGTCTGTTGATGCAAATGCCAATATTGATGGCAATGCATTTGATGTGGTTATCATATATGACATTATTGGAGATGATATCCCAACACAACAATTAGAATTCGTATTGCAACCAACAAGGTAAAATGTCACTAGTAAATTTTACAAATTTAGACTTTGAGGACGTTAAAACCACTCTCAAAGAATACCTAAAGTCAAATTCCAATTTTACGGACTATGACTTTGAAGGCTCTAACCTATCAACCATTTTAGATGTATTAGCATATAATACGTATATTACTTCGTATAATGCTAACATGGTGGCAAACGAAGTTTTTATTGATACTGCAACTTTAAGAGAAAATGTAGTAGCATTAGCAAGAAACGTTGGGTATACTCCTAGATCAAGAAAAGCAGCAATATCTGCAATATCATTTTTTGTTGATGCATCTAACATAACCCCTAAACCTGCGTCTATAACCCTCCGTAAAGGGACTGTAGCAGCGTCTACTGGGGTCTTTGGTGGTTCTAGTGGGGCATTCTGTATTTTAGATGATATAACCGTTCCTGTGATCAATGGAGTAGCTTCTTTTAACGAGATACCCATCTATGAAGGAACAGTTGTAGAAAAGAATTTTACTTTTAGTGCTAGAAATCCTCAACAAAAGTTTATTTTACCAAATGTAGGAATTGACACTGACTTAATTAGAGTAGGTGTTAAGAATAACGAATTTTCAACCGCAACTGTAAAGTATTCTTTGCAGGATAATTTATTCTATGTTGGTTCCGATTCAAAAGTATATTTCTTACAAGAAGTATCAGATGAAAGATATGAAATATTCTTTGGTGATGGAGTTTTTGGTAAAAAACTTGATGATCAGAATTATATCACAGTTACTTACTTAGTAACTAATGGTGATGCTGGAAATGGATTCTCACAATTTTCGTTTAACGGAAGATTGACTTATGTAAGAGATGGAAGTGAATATACAGTTACATCTGGTATATCACTTATAACACCTGAGTATAGTTCTAGAGGTGGATCTGCAATTGAAGAAGTTGAATCTGTTAGAAAATATGCACCAAAAATTTATTCAACTCAGAATCGTGCAGTAACTGCGGATGATTATGAAACATTAATTCCTGCAAAGATATATCCAGATACAGAGTCTATTTCTGTATTTGGTGGAGAAGAATTAATCCCTCCACAGTACGGTAAAGTTTTTATTAGCATCAAACCTAGATTTGGAGATTTTCTCCCTAATTTAATCAAAGATAATATTAAACTAAAATTAAAAAAATATGCAGTAGCAGGAGTTGTTCCTGAAATCTTAGATCTCAAATATCTTTACTTAGAAGTAAGTTCGAGAGTTTACTATAATACAAATTTAGCACCATCAGCTGCTGAGGTATCAACAATAGTTTCTAATAATGCCGCTAAATACGCGGATTCTACTGAATTAAATAAGTATGGTGCTCGATTTAAATATAGTAAATTTTTAAAAATAATTGATGATAGTCATGATTCAGTAACTTCAAACATTACTGTTGTAAAAATGAGGAGAGATTTGAGAGTAGTACCAAATACTATTGCAGAGTATCAAATTGGATTTGGTAATCAATTTTATATTTCAAGCATGACTGGTTACAATATAAAAACTAGTTCTTTTAGAGTTTCTGGAATTTCTGAAAATGTTTATATTGGTGACATACCCAGTTCAAATAGACAAACTGGAACTTTATTCTTCTTTACTGTCCCTAATATAGGATCTCAAAGTCCGATTATTATACGGTCCAATGTAGGAACTATTGATTATGTAAATGGTATTTTAACTATTAATGCAATCAATATTATTGCAGCTATGCAAAAAGATAGTCAAGAAATTATAGAAATTCAAGCAACACCTTTGTCAAATGATGTTGTTGGATTACAGGACCTTTATTTGCAACTAGATACTAGTAATAGTACATTTGAAATGGTATCAGACGAAATTGCATCAGGACTTGATCCATCAGCATCAAATTATATCGTTTCTTCTTCTTATGCGGAGGGCAATTTGGTTCGTGCTGGTGGTCCTGAAAATGTTATAACTACTGCAGCAACCGATGCAGTGAATGCGACTACTTCCACCAATAGTTCTTTTGCTGGTACAACCACTGTTACTACTAGCACTAGCGGTGCAACTGGTGGTTCATCAACACCTTCGGGTTCAGGCAGCGGTTACTAATTTAGAGATATAGAAAAAATGGCAGAAACAAGAATCAAGTTTAGCAGCATCGTCAAGAACCAGCTCCCAACTTATGTTGAGAATGAGTTCCCTCTTATCTCTGAATTTTTAAAGCAATATTATATTGGTCAAGAATATAAAAGTGGACCTGTTGATTTAATACAAAATATTGATCAATATGTAAAGGTTGATGAGCAGACTACTTTAAATCATGAAATAGTTTTGAATGGTGATATTGATGAATTTGCAACGACAATAAATGTAAATCTTTCAGAATCTCCAGACGGAACAAATCATTTTCCAGACTCATATGGTCTTCTAAGAATAGGTGATGAGGTAATAACTTACACTGGAAAAACATCCTCTTCTTTCACTGGATGCATTAGGGGATTTGTTGGAGTAACTTCATATAAGTCCGATACCAATCAAGGGGATCTTGTCTTTAATTCTACTTCATCTGCTGAACATACAGATGGTGCGACTATTGAAAATTTAAGCTGCCTTTTCTTAAAAGAATTTTTAAATAAAACTAAAATTCAACTTCTGCCAGGGTTATCTGATAGACCTCTTGCATCGAATTTGGATGAAAATATTTTCATAAAGCAGGCAAAAGACTTTTATACAAGTAAAGGAACAGATGAATCTTATAAAATTTTATTTAAAGCTCTTTATGGTGTAAATGTTGAAATAACAAAACCAAGAGATTATCTGTTCACACCTTCAAATGCTAGAAACTTAGTAACTTCTAATTTTTTAGTAGAATCAATTGAGGGTAATCCTTCAGATCTAGAAAGTAGAACTATATTCCAAGGTGATAATGATGAAACTTATACTTCAATATATGATATTGAAACAATAAATGCAGGAACTGCAAAAACTTTTTATAAACTCTCTTTTGATGATGGATATAATAGAGATATTAGAGTTCTTGGATCTACCTCAGGTAAATTTAAAGTTGCTCCAAAAACTCATATAATTGGAAATGTTTCTGCTGGATCTACTTTTATTGACGTAGATTCAACAATAGGATTTCCCAATTCTGGAGAAATCTATGTAACATATCCAAATTCCATCACAAATACAACAGGAATTGTTTCTTATACATCTAAAACAATAACTCAATTTTTAGATTGCACTAATATTACCGATGATTTGATTGATGGTAACACTTTAACTACAGAAGATTTTGCTGCAGTAGAACCTTCCGATATTGACGTTAAAGTTCGTCTTACGTCTGTTTTATCTGGATTTTCAAAACAAGATGGTATATTTGATTATAAAACAGGAGATCAATTTAATATAAAAACTCTTGGTATTGAAGACGATACATTTAAGTTTAAAAATTGGTTGTATAGTAATCCAGTAAAATATTCAATTAATAAAGTTGAGTTAATTAGTAGTGTTTCGCCAAAAACTTATAAATTAACTTTAAACAAAAAAAATTACTTATCTCTTGGAGATTCTGTAACTATAGATTCTCTAATTGGAACAGATTCTTTTGATGCAGAAGTTCTTGATATTATCACCGACAAAGTTGTAACAATTAAAACCTCTGGAACACTTAATGTTTCAGCAAGTTATACTTTGATAAGGAAACTGAGAAAAGTAACTTCTTCAACTTTTTCTCATCTTAATAAATTTAACGCAAATATTCAGAATGTTTATAAAAAACAATATGGAGATTCAATTTTAGTTGCATCAAACTCATTACCTTCATATAAAGATGTACCTCTCATTGCATCAAAATCTGTAAAAACTTTTGGTGGTACATTTCTTGGAGAAACTATAACCATAAATGAGCATGGATTTTATGGAGGAGAATCTGTATATTATACTCCTCAAAAGATTGAAACAACCGTTAGCCTTGATGGACAAGATATAGTTGAAAGTTCTATTATATCTTCACTATTTGGTGGAGAAACTGGTGGTGAAGGAGTTTATTATATTTTTAGAATAGACAATAATAATATAAAATTAGCCAAATCTCCTGCTAATTTATATACATCAAATTTTGCATCTGTACCAACATCAACTACCATTGCAGATAATACTATAGAACTGGTAGAGACAAAAGGTAAAGTTGTAGATTCACAAAGACTTTATAGAGAAATAAGCACACCAATTGATAGTAATACTAAAGTTAAAACTTCTCCAGGAGCTACTGGAATTTTAATTAACGGTGTTGAAATTTTAAACTATAAATCAAAAGATTTAGTTCATACTGGAAAAGTAGAAAAAATTGAAGTAACTTCTGCTGGAAATGGTTTTGATATAATTAATCCTCCTTCATTAAAAATAGAAGATCCTGTTGGTTCTGGTGCAACAGGATTTCTTGCTGTTAATGGAAACCTAAGAGAAATACAAATTCTTGACAGAGGATTTGATTTTACAGATACTCCTATCGTTTCAATAACAGGTGGAAATGGAAAAGATGCTAGAGCGTTAGTAAACACAAAATTAATTTCTCATTCTGTAGAATTTTTCTCAGATTCAAATTCTGCTAGAGTTTCCATAGGTGCTAGTAATTCCACCATTGGATTTTCAACTTTTCATAAATTTAGAAATGGTGAGCAGTTAGTATATAAACCAAATTCTCAAAAAATAATTGGTGGATTATCTACCAATTCTACATATTTTGCAGAAGTTGTTGATGCAACTACGATTAAGTTACACGACACTTTACAGCAAGCAATTGTTGGTATTAACACAGTTGTTTTATCTTCTCATGGTATTGGGAGACATACTTTAGAATGTACATCACGAAAATCTGTCATTGATTCAATAAACATTGTTAATAATGGAACTGGTTATGAAAATAAAAAGAGAAGTGTTGTTTCCACTGGTATTAATACTTCATCCGATATTATTACTATAGAAAATCATGACTATAAATCTGGAGAGACATTAAGATATTCTGCTGGAACAAGTTCGATTGGTGGACTAAACAATGACACTGATTACTATGTTACAGTAATTGATAATAATCAATTTAAATTATCTGAAATTAGTTCGACTGATAAAACTTTCTTCTATAGAACAAATCAATATGTTAATTTAACCAGCACTGGTACGGGAACTCAAATTTTTAATTATCCACCAATAACTGTTACTGTGGAAGGACCTGTTGGAATAGCAACAGTCACGGGAATTGAATCAGGTGCGTATAAAGCTGAAGTTCAACCTATTTTTAGAGGAGAACTAACATCGATACATTTATCTGATCAGGGATCTGGATACGGAACTAATAATATTATTAATTTCAATAAATTGCCCAATGTATCTGTAATATCTGGTAAAAACGCTCAGGTTAAACCTATTGTTTCCTCCGATGGAAAAATTATAGAAGTTATTATAGAAAATGTTGGATCTAATTATACATCTATTCCAGATTTGGAAATAATATCTAGTTCTGGAATTGGATGTATTTTAACTCCAATTTTAGTGAATGGAACTCTTCAGGAAGTAAGAGTTGTAGAGTCTGGAGAAGGATACGTTTCTGGAGATGTAATTATTGAGGTATCTACTGCAGAGAGAGACTTTTCTTTCATTCCCCAAATTCAAAAATGGAGAGTAAATTTATTTGAAAAATTATATGTCAATGATGTTATTAAAAATGATGATATTATATTACAGAGATCTTTAAGTGATAAGTATGGTTTGCAGTGCTACTCATTGTATGCACCAAGATCATTAAGGCAAATGGTTTACTCTGTTTCAGAGGGTGGGGATACTTTATATGGAAAACCAGATCTAAAACTAGTTAACTCTCAAGAAACAGAATTTACTGATCATTCCCCAATTATTGGTTGGGCTTACGATGGAAATCCAATTTATGGACCATATGGATATTCTAATAATGATGGTGGAATAGTTACATTAATGAAGTCTAGTTACAAACTTAATTCATCACGTACAGATGGTCCGCCAGTATCAACTTTTCCATTAGGATTTTTTGTAGAAGATTTTACTTATCATGAAAATAATGACAATGATTATCTTGATAGGAATAATGGAAGATTTTGTATAACACCAGAATATCCAAATGGAACTTATGCTTATTTTGTTACAGTTAATCCTGATAGTATAGAGTCTTCTGGACTATTTGAAAATTATAAACTTCCTCAATTCCCATATGTTTTAGGTGATACTTATTATTCTACTCCAAATGAGTTCAACTTTAAAAAATCTTCTAATCAAGATGATTTTGATATTGAATCAAACAATTGGTGTAGGAATACAATCTCATATAATTTGAGAGAAGATAATATCGAATATCCTTACATATATTCTCCAAACAATTTATCTCAAACAGGAAAAATTATATCTACAAATAGAGGAAAAGTTTCTAGAGTAGAAATAAAAAGTTCTGGTGATAATTACAGAATCGGAGAAACTTTAAACTTTTCTGATGAAGATGCAACTGGATTTGGAGCAGCTGGAAGAATCTCCAGATTAAAAGGAAAAACTGTCAATAGTATTAGTGCTTCTACAAATAAATTATCTGATGTTGAATTAATTCCCTCAACTAAAAGAGGAACATATATTATAGAATCAGAGTCCCCACACAATTTTCAATCATTAGATATTGTTAATATTACGGGTATTTCTACAACATCATCAAAAATTGAAGGGTCATATTCAATAGGAGTTTCAAGTGAGAGATTCTCGCTTGTTGGATTGGGTACTACTGGAGTTGCTGTTGGAAACACTAGTATCACTGGAGTAGTAACTTTCTTCAATGTATCATCAAGTTTGATTGCATCAAATATTGTACCAAATGATATTTTGGGTATTGGTACTGAGAGAGTAAAAGTTTTAAATGTAGATAGAGATAATTCTAGATTTAAAGTTCTTCGAGAAGTAGATGGTACTGTTGGAGTATCTCATACTGTTGGATCTATTTTATCTGAAGACCCAAGAAGATTTACATTTAAATCTGGATTTAAAACAAAGTATGATTTTAAGAGAAATCGAGAAATATATTTTAACCCAACAGAAACAGTAGGTCTTGGTACTACTGCTGTTGGAATTGGATCTGTGTTACAATTTAGTTCTTTTGGATTAAATACTGTTGGTCTTGGAACAACTTTTGGATCTAGTACTCTTGCGGTTCCCATTAAATCCCTTTACATAAAAAATCATAGACTAGAAACAGGTGATACACTAACATATTCTCCAAATGGTGGACAGGGTATTGTCTATAATGAAGTTGGCAGTGTGGGTGTTGCTAAAACTCTATCTGATGGGCAGGATGTTTTTGTTGCTAAAATTTCAAATGACCTCATTGGTATTGCAACTCAACGAGTTGGGCTTGGTTCTACTGGTGGATTTGTTGGAGTAGGAAATACAACTACGACGTTATTCTTTACAGGTATTGGTAGTGGAACAAATCATAGTTTTGCAACAAACTATAGTAATATAACTGCTGATGTTATAAAGAGAGTCGTAACCGTAACAACAGATGTAAATCATGGTATTCGTGGAGAACACAGGGTCGATATCGATGTTAATCCATCATTTGCAACAACATATGTTGTAAAGTATAATGATACTCACAGACGAGTATTAGTTGGTATAAAAACCTTCAGTGCTGTAGGTGTTAATAGCACTACTAATACTATCGGCATAACCAATCATGGTTATGAAAGTGGAGACAAGGTAATTCATTCATCAACTGCACCGTGTCAAGGTTTACAGAATGATAAAATTTATTATATTGTAAAAGTTGATAATGATAATATTAAATTATCTAATACTTATTATGATTCGACTAATTTAATACCAAATGTCGTTGGAATTGCAAGTACGTCATTTGGCGAGTTTGGATTAGTTAATCCTCCAATTAAAGCTTATAGAAGTTCAATATTAGACTTTGATATTTCAGATTCTTCTTTAGGATTTACTCAACAATCTACTCAATATTCTGCATTTAAACTGAATTTCTATCTAGATGACAAATATACAAATCGTTGGGAAACTGATCAGTCATCATCAACATTTAGTGTTTCTCGAACAGGATCTTCTGGATCTTCTTCTGCTAGTGTAAGAGTTTCTATTGGAAAAACTACACCAGAGAGACTTTACTATTCACTTGATCCAGTTTCTAATACAAATCTTCCCGAAGAAAAATTAACAATAATAAAAGATTCTGAAATTTTAAATAATAATTCCATAATAACTCAAAATAGCGTCTATAATGGAAATAGAAGAATTTCTATCGCAGGAACTAACTTCTTTACATTTAATCTAACAGAAGCTCCTGAAGCAGATTCATACACATCTACTTTATCTGATTTATCTTATATAACTGATTGCACCCATACATCTGGACCAATAGCTGCAGTAGAAGTTACCAGTTCTGGAAAAAATTATACTACATTACCTTCTATTGTATCTATTAACACTATTGATGGAGTAAAAGGTGATTTAGTATCTACTACTGAAGATATTGGAATTATTGAAAAAGTAAAAATTGAAGATATTGGTTATGATTTCCCAACAGATAAAACATTAAAACCAAGTGCATCTCTTCCACAAATTATTACGGTAGATTCTTTTGCTAAAATTGAAAATATTGCTATAGTTTCTGGAGGAAAAGGATATTCTTCAGCACCAGAATTAATTTTCTTCGACGGTAAGACTGGGAATCAAATTACTGATCTTTCAACTAAGTATTCTTTAGGAGATTCAACAGTAACTATTTTAAGTAATACTAGGGGAATTAATAATGCCACTCCATCAGTATTGCCAATAAAAAATACTAATGGAGTTGGAATTAGCACTGTTGGATTTAATACTGTCACTAAAGAGGTAACTTTAAATCTGTCAGTTGGATTTACTACATCATTCCCATTTGAAGTTGGTGATAGGATAATAGTTGAAAATACAAGTATTGGAATTGGTTCAACAGCTCGTGGATATAATTCCAAAGATTATAATTATAAACTATTCACTCTTACTGGAATTACCACAAATCTCGGAGGACTTGGATCAGTCACTTACAATTTAGGTGATGAATTGAATGATGGAGAAACTCCTGGTACATTTGATGCCATTAATTCTTCTGGAGTAATATCAGCGGAGAAGAATTTCCCAATCTTTGATATAGAAGTATCTACAGCCGATTATCTTAGTGGAGAGAAAGTTACTACAAATGGAAAGGAAGGTGTTGTTCAAAGTTGGGATAGAACAACAAAGATTCTTAGAGTTCTTTCATCTGATAATTTTGTATCAGGAGACATTGTAAAAGGACTTACTTCGGAACTTTCTGGAGTTGCTTCAAAAGTAACTTCATATGAATCTTATTTTGAAACTGATGTTTCATCTCAAATATTCAGTGGTAATCAAACTGGATCAGGATTCTTAAATGATAATATACAAAGATTGCAAGATAGTTTTTATTATCAAAATTTCTCATACTCATTAAAGACTACTGTTCCATTTGATACTTGGAAAGATGTTGTATCTTCCGTAAATCATACTCTTGGATATAAAAAGTTTGGTGATCTTCAAATTGAATCAACGAATCTAGATCAATCAATACAGGTTGGAATTTCTACAGAATTGACTGATGTAACTATTGTAAGTAGTTTAGATGGATTTATTGACACAAATTGCGTATTTGATTTTGATATTGCCACAGAAAATAATTTAAATCTTTCTGACGGTACAATTCTTTCTGATGAGATTTCTCTTAATAATAAAATCTTAACCGATTTTACGGAGTCATTTGGAAACAGAGTTCTTTCGATTGATGATATAAGTCCAGAATTTAACAATAGTCCTAGAGCAACTGCTTTTAGTGTACTTAACAATTTCAATCTAGAAGATTTTAGATTTAGAAAGTATTTTACTTATTTGAGAGACAAGAGATTTACTCAAGAAAGGCAGGCTTTAATTGTTGATCTTATTCATGATGGAACTTTTGGATATCTTAACCAATATGCAAGAGTAGAAACTGTATATGATCAAGGATCTTTTGATTTCTCAATATCTGGCACAGAAGGTCAGTTATTATTCTACCCAAATAGATCATCAGTAAATGATTATGATATTACAACAATTTCCTATAATTTAAATGACAATTATCTTAGCACAGGATCCACTTCTATTGGAGGAGTCTTAATTGACTCAGAAAGTGTAATCGTAAGTTCTGGAACTACTGCTAACATTGTCAGTATTGGTAATACATATCATTCCTTGAAGGTTCTTGTTGAAATTGCTCCAGATGTTAGCAACCCATCTTTTGGAAACACTGCAACATTTAATTCAAATGAGTTTGAGGCTCAAGAACTAAACATCGTTCATGATGGAACAGACGTATCTATCTTAGAATATGGTAAATTAACTACTTCTCTTGGAGGAATAAGCGCAACTGGATTTGGAACTTATACTGCACGTTTGGATGGTTCAAATATTAAACTTGATTTCAATCCGTCTGGAATAGGAACGAATGCAGTAGTTAATACTATTGTCGTTGGATTGTCCTCCATAACCTCTGGTATCTCTACACTTGACCTAAAACATGCCAGATTACAATCTACAATGACTGATATTGCATCATCTGGATCACCAACTGAAAATGTTGTTGCAGAATATCCAAGTCATATCTCTTCTGAGATAGACAAATATGATGCTGGATATTTTATGATTCAAGTTCATGATACTACAAATGATCGTTATGAATTCTTAGAATATTTTGTTGTAGATGATCATATTGAAGGAGAATCAACTGGAGAAACATTTGACACTGAGTTTGCAAATATTCAAACTCACTCTGGTCTTGGAACTTTTGGATCTAGAGTAATTGCTAATTCTGTTGGACTTGCTGCAACCACTCAAGTTCTCTTTACACCAATATCAGGAATTGATGCAACTGTTCATGTATATACCAATGCTCTTAGAATTGAAGATGATACGAAGGACGTAATTAGTTTGAATAATGGAACAATAGAGACTGGATATGGCGAATACACTGGAACTGAAAGAGACATCAAGAGATCATTTAATTTAACTCATAAAAATGACAACATCTTTGAAAGAACATTCTTTGGAAGTGTAATTGATCTTACCTCAGATACTATTGAAATTCCAAATCATTTCTATGTAACTGGAGAACAAATCGCATATGTTGGACCAGGCATTGGAAATACAGGATCAATTGGTATTGCTCAGACTACATTTACTGTAACTGGAGTTACAACTAATTTACTTCCTTCAACGGGAGTATTTGTAGTTAAAGTTAATGATAATACCATTCAACTCTCTAGAAGTGCAGAAGATGCTCTGAAGTCTGTACCCAAAGTTCTTAACTTAACTTCGGTCGGTGCTGCTGGAATTGGAGCTACCCATTCGTTCGTCGCAACAAATCAAAATCCAAAAGTATTAGTTGCTATTGACAATCTTATTCAGTCTCCAATTGTTTCTACTGCTGTTACAACAACATTGGAGGATGCTGTAGTAAGCACAGATAATACTATTGAATTGACCAGTTTGAATTCTATTTTTGGTGGGGACTTACTTAAGGTCGAAAATGAAATAATGAAAGTTGATGGAGTTGGTATAGGAACTACCAATAGAGTTGTGGTTCGCAGAGGATGGATGGGAACAACTATCCAGACTGGACTTTCAACTGGTGATTTAGTAACAAAAGTTACAGGAAATTACAACATTGTTGGAAATTCTTTGAATTTTGTTGAAGCACCATATGGAAATACTCCAATTGGATCTACAACTAATCCACCTGATCAGAGAGATTATGTAGGTATAACAACAAGTTCTACCTTCCAGGGAAGAAGTTTCATGAGGACGGCTCAGCAAGATACCACTAATGAAACATATTACAAGAACTACATTTTTGATGATATTTCAAATCAATTCAATGGTATAGAAAATCAATTTACTTTAGAGTCTGATGGTAATAATGTAACTGGAATTGATAATGAAGGTGCGATTGTATTAATTAATGACATATATCAAGTTACTGGCGGAGCAAATAACTTTACTCTATCCGAAAACACTGGAATTACTTCTATTACTTTTACCGGGTTATCTAGAACGATAACAAATGATGTTGGAATTTCTAGTTTTCCAAAAGGAGGAATTATTGTTTCTGTTGGTTCTCAAGAAGGTCTTGGATATCAACCACTAGTTGCTGCAGGTGGAACAGCAATTGTTTCTGGACTGGGAACAATTTCTTCAGTTTCTATCGGTAATTCTGGATCTGGGTATAGAGCAGGGATTCAAACATCTGTTAATGTCAGTATTGGCACTTCAAGTGTTAGTAGTTCAAATCTAGTTGCCATTGGAACTGCATCTATTGTAGGTGGTCATATTACTGGCGTAACCATTACAAATCCAGGATCTGGATATACGTCAACCAATCCACCATTTGTAGTTATTGATAGTCCACTATCATACTCTAATTTACCTCTGCAATATGTCTCAGGAACAACTGGACTAGGAACACAGGCAAAGATTGATGTTGTAGTCGGTCAGGGATCTAGTGTTATTGATTTTGAAATTACAAATACCGGATTCGGTTATGCAAATGAGGACAGGTTAACGGTTGCTATTGGGGGAACAATTGGAATCCCTACCACTTCATCATTCTCTTCTTCAAACGTATTTGAAATTGAAATTGAAAAAGTTATTAATGATGAATTCAGTGGGTGGTCTTTAGGTGTTCTGGAAACATTTGATGATGTTTCTGAATTTATTGATGGCACCAGAATCGATTTCCCATTACTCAAAGCTGGTGTCCCAATATCTATTAACAAATCAAAAGGATCGAAGATTGAACTTGACCAGTTACTGTTAGTATTTGTAAATGAAATACTTCAGCGTCCTGGAGAATCTTATCAGTTTAATGGTGGTTCTCAAATAACTTTCTCTGAACCATTAAAGGTTGATGACACCCTTAGAATTGTTTTCTATAAAGGAAGTGGAGATGATTTAGATGTTATCGAGAGAGAAGTTATTGAAACTATTAAATTTGGAGATGAAGTTACTTTAAATTATGATCCAGATCAAGGTCAAAAACCATATCAGCAAGAAAATGCTAGAACAATTAGTTCTATCACAAATGTTGATAGGTGCAATACTCTTCCATACTTTGGACCAGGAAATGTTACTGATACTACTTTTGAAAGACCAATAACATGGTGTAGACAAACTCAAGATAAGATTATTAATGGTAAGGAAGTTGGCAAAGACAGAGAAATTTATGAACCTGTTATTAATCCAACTGCAAATATTATTAGTCCTGTTGGTATTGGATCTACTATAATCTACGTTGATAGAGTGAGACCTCTATTTGATCTTAATAATGAAAATATAGATTCTACATTTAGAAATACCATTCAAAAAGGAATACGATTAGTAAATCCAGTGGTTGTTACTGGAGCAGCAGCAACTGCTGTAGTTTCTTCTGCTGGAACTATTACCTCAATCACAATTAACAATGGCGGTGTTGGATATTCAACAACACCTGATGTAAGTGTTGGTATAGGATCCACAACAGCAACTGCAACAGCAACAATTGCTAATGGTGTTGTTACTGGAATTACGATTACTAACGGTGGATCTGGATATACTCAAACTAATCCACCATTAGTTCTTATAGGACCTCCTGCACAGCAAACAGAGTCTTGTGATGTTATAACTTCTGGATATTCTGGAGATTCTGGAATAATTGTTGGATTGGGAACAACTTCCGTTGGTGTTGGATCAACTGGAATCGCATTCCATCTTCATATTCCACTTGATTCTGTCATGAGGAACACTGATTTAGTTGGAACCGCTGTAACTATAAGTGGATTGGCTATTGGAGATTTCTTTACGGTTAGAAATTCTAACTTGGGAACTGCATCAACTAGCATTAATGCTCTTGGAACCAACAACACCACAATTACTGGAATTGGATCTGAATACCTTGATAATGTATATGTTGTAAATTCTGTTGGAATAGCAACTCAAATAATTGCTGGAGTTACCACTAGTGTTGCTAAAGTAACCGTGAATACTAATCTAAATCCAAATGGAGTTTCTGGATTCTCAACAGGAGCATTCCTTGGAGAGTACTCTTGGGGTAAAGTTATTTTAAATGCTAGAACTAAGGAACTTTCATATCCAGCACACACCTTGTCTGGAATAGGAACAAATGAATTTACTGGTATATCTACTTCATCGAAGGTTTATAGAACCAGATATATTAGGTTCAAAAAATTTGCATGATTTTTAGTAATAAATAAGTAAAAAAGTCCGTCAAAATGGCTGCTATCATAACTGATCAAGTAAGAATATTAAATGCGAAAAATTTTGTCGCAGGAATTGCTAATGCCAGTAATTCCTATTATTCTTTTGTCGGACTTCCAAATCCGACAGACTATTCCTCTACATGGAACGATAATCCTCCTTCACCAAAAGATAATTTTGATGAGGAGAATGATTATTGGAATACAATGATTGCTTTGAAAAGAATTAATTCCACTGATGTTAGACAAGTGGTTCCAAAAAGATTTTGGTCTTCTGGAACTACCTTTGACATGTATCGTCATAATTATAGTAGATCAAACACAGCTCCTGTTTCTGGATCTACTAATCTTTATAACTCAAATTTTTATGTTTTAAACAGTGATTACAGAGTTTACATTTGCCTGCAAAACGGAACAAATCCAGAAAATACTCTCGGTAGACCATCTCTGGATGAACCAACTTTTACTGATTTAGAACCAAAGGCGGCTGGGACTAGCGGTGATGGATATATTTGGAAATATCTTTATACTATCAAACCAGCAGATATTATAAAATTTGATTCTACAGATTTTATGCCAGTTCCTACAGACTGGAGTACTAGTAATGACACTTCTTTAGTTAGAGAAAATGCTGTAGATGGTTCTATTAAAATTGTAACAGTAACTAATCGTGGTGTTGGATTAGGAACAGCAAATACAACATATACTGGGGTTCCTATTCGTGGTGATGGTACAGGAGCACAATGTACTGTTACTATTGATGGAGATTCAAAAATTAACGAAGTTTCTGTATCTGCTCAAGGATCTGGATATACTTTTGGAACTCTTGATTTTGAATCTGCTGGAATTCCAGCAGGAACGACTAGACCGACATTTGAAGTAATTATAACCCCACAAGGTGGTCATGGTGCTGACATTTATAGAGAACTTGGTGCATATAGTGTACTAATGTATTCAAGAATTGAGAGTGATAATGAAAATCCAGACTTTATTACTGGTAATCAATTTGCAAGAATTGGTGTTGTAGAAAATCCACTTTCTCCAGCTGGAGGATCAATACTAACAGCAGACAAAGTAAGTGCAGTTACCGCTTTAAAATTAACAGGTGTTGGATTTAGTGAGGCAACTTTTACTGCCGATTCATTTGTTGTTCAGTCAGTCGGAACAGGAGTTACGGCAGTTGGTAGGGTCGTAAATTATGATCAGAATACTGGAGTTTTAAAACTTTGGCAAGATAGAACTGTGGCTGGATTCACATCCACTGGAATTGGAGTTACTAACCCAACATATGGTTATCAGTTACAAGATTTTACTGGAAGTCCAAGTGGAACTGGATCACTGGCAATTACTCCCACAACAGGACTTCCTTTGAGTATTGATAGTACATTTAGCGATAACAAAACGACGATAAATAATCGTGTATATTATCTTGGAATGGATTTCACTACAGGTGTTGCGTCCCCAGAAGTAAAACAGCATTCTGGCAATATTATATACGTAGATAATAGACCTTCGATTACAAGATCGTCAAACCAAAAAGAAGACATAAAAGTTATCTTGCAATTCTAAAGAATCATGCCACAGCAGACCAACCTCAACGTAGCACCATATTTTGACGATTTTGATGCGACGAACGATTACCAAAAGGTTCTTTTTAAACCTGGATATCCAGTTCAGGCAAGAGAATTAACAACTCTACAGTCAATTCTTCAGAATCAAGTAGAAAAATTTGGTCAGCACTTTTTTAAAGAAGGTGCAAAGGTAATTCCTGGTAACACTGGATATTCGCGGTTGTATTACTGCGTACAACTAGCAAATACCTTTCAAGGAGTTCCTGTTGAAGCATATGCAGATCAATTAGTAGGAGCAACTATCACTGGTCAAATTTCTGGTGTTACTGCTGTTGTTGATAGCGTTCTCCCAGCTGCAGATTCCGAGAGAGGAAATTTAACTTTATATATTGCATATCAAGGTTCTGCTAGAACTGATAATAATACTCAAACATTTACTGATGGGGAATCTTTAACTTGTAATCAGTCTTTAAGTTCTGGGTTACTAGGAAATGCTATTATTCCAGCTGGAACGCCATTTGCAAATACTATACCAGCAAATTCAACTGCTACTGGATCAGTATTTCAAATAGAGAATGGAATTTATTTTATTCGTGGTTATTTTGTAAATGTAAATAAAGAATCTTTAGTTTTAGATCAATATTCAAATACACCTAGTTAC
>TARA_R100000231_G_scaffold5691_3_pt1 | contig 17397 bp, 11 predicted proteins | sample TARA_R100000231 | Tara Oceans TARA_R100000231 (sample SAMEA2620565) | marine metagenome | biome: marine biome (ENVO:00000447); feature: surface water layer (ENVO:00002042); material: "saline water (ENVO:00002010), including plankton (ENVO:xxxxxxxx)" | depth 5 m | reverse complement strand
TAAAGAACAAGCAGACAATATGTTATTAAATGAACTTGATGAATACTGTGAGCATGTAGAAAAAGCAGTTCAAGTAAATTTAGATCAATGTCAGTTTGATGCTTTAGTATCATGGACATACAACTTAGGACCAACAAATCTTAATAACAGCACAATGCTAAAAGTATTAAATGCTAAAGAGTATGAAGAAGTTCCTAATCAAATAAAGCGTTGGAATAAAGCAGGTGGTAAAGTTTTACAAGGTTTAGTAAGACGCAGAGAAGCTGAGGCACTTTTATTTCAAGGTAAAGATTGGACAGAGGTGTAAAATGCCTTTTTCTAAATTTGTTTTCAAACCCGGAATAAATAAAGAAGGAACAAACTACTCTAATGAGGGTGGTTGGTTTGATGCAGATAAAGTTAGATTTAGAAAAGGCAGACCTGAAAGAATAGGTGGTTGGGAGAAAAATTCTGCTAATTCATTTATAGGTACAGCTAGAAAAATTCATGTATATAAAGATACGAATCAAGCTCAATATAATTTAGTAGGTACACATAAAAAACTATATGTGCAAGAAGGTAATATATTTAATGATATTACACCTATTAGATCAACAACTGGTGCAGGAGATGTTACTTTTTCAGCATCTAACGGAGATGCAACACTAACTATCACAGATACAGCACACGGAGCAGTACAAGGTGATTTTGTTACTTTTAGTGGTGCAGCTACATTAGGTGGAAATATAATAGCTTCTGTTTTAAATCAAGAGTATGAAATAGCTACTATTGTTAATGACAATTCATATACAGTAGAAGCTAAAGATACTTCAGGATCAACAGTAACTGCAAACTCATCAGATACTGGTAATGGTGGTAGTTCTACTGTTGGTGCTTATCAAATAAATGTAGGGTTAGATACTTATGTTTCTTCTACTGGATGGGGTGTAGGAACATGGGGTGCAAGTACATGGGGTTCTGCAACAGCATTAACTGCTGATAATCAATTAAGATTATGGTCACTAGACAATTTTGGTGATGATGGTTTATGTTTAGCTAGAGGTGGTGCTTTATTTTATTGGGATGAATCATCAGGTGTTACTACTAGAGCAGTAGCAGCAAGTAGTAGAGCAGGTGCAAGTGATACACCAGTAAAAGCCTTACAAATAATGATGTCAGATGTTGATAGGCATGTTATAGCATTTGGTTGTAATCCAATAGGTTCAACTACAATAGACCCATTATTAGTTCGTTTTTCAGATGCAGAAAATGCAGTTGATTGGACACCTACAGCAACTAACTCAGCAGGTGGAGTGCAACTTTCTACAGGCTCACAAATTATTGGAGCATTACAAACAAGACAAGAAATACTTATTTGGACTGATGCAGGTATTGTATCTATGCGTTTTGTTGGAGCACCTTTTACATTTAGCTTTAATGAGGTAGCAACAGGTATGTCTTTAATATCTCCTAATGCTGTTGCAACAGGGGGTAATACAATTTTCTTTATGGATAATGGTGCCTTTTATCAATATGCAGGTTCTTTACAAAGATTGCCTTGTACTGTATTAGATCACATATTCGATGATATTAACTTAGACCAAGCATTTAAAATATTTGCAGCACCAATACCACAACACAATGAAATTATATGGTTTTACCCAAGTGCTGATTCTGAAGAAGTTAATAGATATGTAACTTATAACTACTTAGAACAATCTTGGACTATAGGTACAACAAGTGATGGATTTACAAGAACAGCATGGAATCCAGCATATATATTAAAACATCCTGTTGCTGCTGGAAAATTAGATACTACTGATACTAATTATTTATATAACCATGAAGTAGGACATAGTGCTGATGGATCGTCATTCACAGCATTTATAGAATCATCAGATTTTGACTTAGACCCTGATGGTGAAAGATTTATGTTTATATCTAAATTAATACCTGATTTACAATATAGAGGTTCAGATGATACTGCTAATACAGTTAATTTTGTAATTAAAGGTAGAAACTATCCATTAGAAAGTTTATCTACACTACAAACTGTTGCAGTTACGCCTAACTCAACTTTTACAAATACAAGAGCAAGAAGCAGACAAAGTGCTATTAGAATAGAAAATACAGCAGATAATTTTGGATGGCGATTAGGTGATTTAAGATTAGAACTTAGACAGGATGGCAAACGATAATGGCAGAAAAAACAAGTGTACCTTTACCTTTAGCTAATCAAGAATATGACGAAATAAATGAAGCTATAACTAGAAGAACTATTGAACAAGCAATTCAAGATATAAATGCTGAGATAGGAACTTTAAAAGCTATGCAACAATCAAACATTAGTAAGTCAGTTCGTAGGCATCAATTTTTATTAATGGGTGTAAAACATGGCTGATAATTTAAAAGTATTAGGACAGTTAGACCCAGCAGCAACTACAACTACTGTGCTTTATACAGTGCCTGATAAAACTCAAACAACTGTAAGCTCAATCGTAGCAGCTAATAGAACAGGCTCTGCAATAACTTTTAGATTAAGTGTGCATGTAAATGGTGCAGGTGCAGATGATAAACAATTTTTATTTTATGATAAATCAGTAGCAGCAAATGATTCATTTTCTATTGTAATAGGAATAACTTTAAATCAAGGAGATGTTTTAAAAGTTTATACTAGTGCAGTAGATATGAGTTTTAATGTATTTGGATGTGAAACCTTAGAGGAAAGATAGATGGAAAATCTTAAAAACCAAGCAAATCAAGTAGCAAACGCAGGTCGTTTTGGCGATAGTATGTTGGTGCATATGAACCCTATAGAAGTACAGGGTTTAGCTAGTAGTATGCCAATGACTATTAATCCACAAACAGGACAGCCTGAAATGTTTTTACCTTTTCTTGCACCTTTACTAGGTGGTGCAGCAGGTACTGCTTTGTTTTCAGGAATAATGAGTCCAGCAGTAGCAGGTGCAGTAGGTTCAGGATTAGCTACAGCAATAGCAGAAGGTGATCTTAAAAAAGGAATCATGGCAGGTATTACAGGATTTGGTATTGGTAATGTTTTAGGTCAAATAGGTGCAGGAACTAAAGGTGCAGCCGATCAAGCTACAAAAGAATTTATAGAAGCAGCAGCAGAACAAACCGGATCAGCAGTAGCAACTAATCCTGTAATAACTCAAGCATTGGCAGATCAAGCAGCACAAGCACAAGTAGAAAGTGCAATGGCAGGATTTACTGGAAATGTTACTAATTTAGGTCAAGCAGCAGATATATTAGGTCAAGATTTATCAGGCATTAATCAGGCTATTGCTGATAATTTAACTACTAAAGCTGATGTATTAGCACAAGCATCAGGTAAATTAGATGTAGGTGCTGGTGATAGATTAGGAATGATAGGTAAAAATTTATTTAGTGGAGACACTTTATCTGCATTAGCACAACCAGCATCTTATGTACCAATAGCTTTAGGTGAAGGATCACGAGGAGTTATGGAAGCACAAGAGCAGTTTGAAGAAGATATGCGTAAATTTGCACAAGAAGAAGAAGAAAGAAAGAGAAGGCTTTATGAAATGAATCCTGAGCAAATACCTTTTGGAAGTCCTTTTTATGGATCAGCTAAAGAAGGTGGAATAGTAGGAATGGCTAATGGTCAACAAGTTCCCTCTTTTGAAGAAATATTGAAAGGTCAAGCAGATGTAGATTTTACACCAGCTATTTATCCAGAAGTAACTCAACCTGTAACACCAGCACAACAAATTGTAATGCAAAATTTAGAAACAGGTGAAATACAACCAACAGGACAATTTATTCCAGCATCAAATTACAGACCGGGAATTGATCCTGAGTTTAACTATTTTCCTTTTAGTAATAGACCTGCTTCTGTATTACCCGGTGGTTTTGATGGTACAAATTTTGTAGATAATACATTTTATGATTTTTTGCGTAATGTGCAGATGAGTGATAATGCAGGTACAACAGGTGATATGTCTATGTATAATTATATGAGTTCACCAAATACATCACAAAATACTGCTACGACTGCACCAGCGTATGCTTATACGACTGCACCAGCAACAGAAACTTTTACAAGTTCACCAACAACTGATACTAACGCAACAATAGGCACAGGCACAACAGGCACAACAGGTACAACAAGTACAACATCAACATACACACCACCACCAGATGTAACTGTAGATACTATGAATCAAGCTGCTGAAGGTACAGGAATAACATCACAAGCTAAACAAGAAACTTTTGATGCACTACAAAATGCTTATTATGCTAATCCATATTTAAGTAATCCATATTTAGGAACAGAAGAATATAAACAAGCAATGGCAGAAGATTTATTAGAAGCTAGTGCAGATTTTCTTGAAGATTTAAAAGGTAAAAAAGCAATAGCTATGGGTGGCGATAGAATGGCTAGTGGTAGAAAAATAGATGATGTCACTAGAGGTATGGCTATTCACGAAATGAATGATGGCAAGACAATACCTGAGGATGCTATAGGACTTCAAGAGTTAGCTAAAGAAAAACCTGATGTTGTTAGAACTATGGGTTATGAAGTAGATATGCAAACAGGTGGCGTAACTGTAATGCCTGAAGATTTAGATATGGTGCAAAAAGCAATACTTGGTCAAATACCTAATAACACAGAAGTTATAGCTATGTTTATAGATAAATATGGTAATGAAATATTTATGCAAATTAGAGAACAAGTTTTAAACCCAATGGGTTCTATGCAAACACAAGGCATGATAGAAGGCATGGGTGGCGGAATGGATGATCAGGTTATGGGAATGATTGGCACACAACAACCTGTAGCTGTATCACCCGGAGAGTACATTATTCCTGCTGATGTAGTATCAGGATTAGGTGATGGCTCATCTGATGCTGGTGCAAAAGAACTTGATGGAATGTTAGATAGAGTTAGACAAGAACGCACTAACACCACTAAGCAACCTAAAGAATTAAACAAAGGAAGAGTATTACCAGCATGATAGAAGCAAGTGAGTTGACTAAAAAAATTAAAGAGGATATTAATAAAGTTAATTACAAACCATCTAAAAACTATATTGTTAGTTTAGTTCCCGGAAATTATGTGCATACTTTATGGGAAGATGTTACACCTTTTTTAGAAAAAGCTGTTGAACGATCTAATGGTAGGTGGAGTTTAGATGCTTTAAAAGTTTCATGTGTTGAACAAAGACAAGAGCTATGGGTTATTTTTGGAGAAGAAGATAATAAAATAGTAGGTGTAGCAACAACTGAGTTTGTGCATTATCCTGAAAGTAAAAGGGTGGCTATACAATATTTAGGTGGGGCTAACTTAGAAGATTGGGCTTGGACTTTTTTAAAGAAAGCAGAGGCATGGGCTATAGACAATAAATGTGGTGGCATAGAGTGTACTGCTAGATTTGGTTTTTGGAAATGGTTAGGTAAGTCAGGTTGGAATAAGGCTTACACAGTATTTGAAAAGAGGTTTAATAATGAGTAAAGGTGGCGGTGGCGGTGGTCCACAAACAACACAATCAACAGTAACACAAACTAATTTACCTGAGTATGCAGAGCCATATTTCACTAGGCTTATGCAAAGGTCTGAAGCTGAGTCTTTACAGCCTTACAGAACTTATACAGGTCAAAGATTAGCACCTTTAAGTCCTAATGCACAAAGGGTATTAGGCAGACAGACTGCTTTAGGTTTATCTACAGGACCTCAAGAAACTAGAGATGCTTCTATGATTGCTAGAGATGTTGGTGGTTTATACGAACAAGGTATGCCATCGACTACAACAGTTCCTACTTTTTTAGATACAGTTGGAACAGGAGATGAAGCTCAAGGCATAGCATCTATGTATATGGACCCATTTCAACAACTTGTAACTGATATAGAAAAAAGAGAAGCACAGAGAGCATCAGATATTACTGGTCAACAAATTGAATCTCAAGCAACACAAGCAGGTGGATTAGGTGGATATCGTGAAGCAATCTTACAAGCAGAACGACAAAGAAATCTTGCACAGCAAAAAGGAGATATACAAGCTAGAGGATTAAGAGATTCTTTTGCACAAGCACAACAACAGTTTGAAAGAGATAGAGCAGCTAGATTAAGACAACAACAAGCTGATGCACAAAGAAGATTAGCTTCTGCGGAACTTCTTGCAAAACAAGGACCGATGCAACAGCAATTAGCTTTTGATAGATTAAGAGCAGCACAAGAAGCACAAGAAACTGCTAGAAACTTTAGACAAGCAGGACTTGACATTGGTTATCAAGACTTCTTAAACCAAGTAGCCTTTCCAAGACAACAGCTTGGATTTTACAGTCAGATATTACAGGGCTTACCTGTAACTCCGGGCACACAAGTTTCACAATATCAACCTAGACCTAGTACAACACAGCAGTTGTTAGGACTTGGACTAGGTGGCTTAGGACTTTATCAAGCCTTAGGCGGTGGTGGTAGATAAATATTAACGGGTTAATAGATGAACATAATACAAGTAGAAGATAATTTAAAATCAATTCCAGACGATAGACTTCAACAAGAAATGTCTAATCCTAGTGGTATGTTTCCACAGTATTTAGTTATGTCAGAGATTCAACGCAGAACTAAAATGCGTGAGGATTATGAAGGTCGTATGGCAGCAAACGAAAAGACACCACCAAGACCAACCATGCGTGAGGAAATGATGATGTCTATGCAACCTACCAATATGCCGAGTGGTGGTATAGCAGATATAGTATCTTCGCAGAGCTTATCCTCCAATCCTGTTATGCCACCAATGGCTCAAAAACCTGTAAGGATGCAATCAGGAATGACTGTGCCATTTGATCCGTATGGAATGTATGGGTTTACATTTAGAGAAGATGATCCTGATACAGAAGAAGATGAGTCAGGATACTTTAGAGAAAAAAGTGAAACTCAAAAAGCATTAGAAGAATATTACAAATTACAATCAGAGTTAATGCCCAAAAAGTTAGATAAACAAAGAAAACTTATGGGTGGTCTTAACTTATTACAATCAGGTATAGCTGTTGCTACATCTGCTACACCAGAGCAGATAGGTGCAAACATGAATAACTTAATAAATCAGATAGCTAAGACTGAAGATTCTTTACAAAAACAAGAAGATAAGATAGCTAAAACACAAATCGAAGGTCTTGTAGCTGAAGCTGGATTTGAGAGAGCACAACGAGAAGATTTAGCTAAAGCTGCTGAGTTGCAACTGAAACGAGAAAAAGAAGAAGCAACAGCAGAATACATGAGAGGTCTTGGAGATAAAACAAGTCCTGTAGGTAGAATAGCTGATGAAATAAAAGCAGGTAAATTTGGACCAATAGAATCTCTTGATATTTATACTGTTGATAAAAATGGAAATAAAGTAATTGATCCTAAAAAATTATTAGACTTAGCAACTACATATCAATCTAGTATTGGTGCTGCTGGTATTAGAACTTATGGAAGTAAAGAAGAAGAACTAGCTGCTACTGTAGCAGAACAAATGGGATCATTTGCAACTCGTATGGAAATTAATAATCTTGTTAAGGAAGGTATGTCTGAAGAAGATGCTTACAATAAAGTTTATAACAATATTGTAGCGAAACAAAGCCAACTGTTAGGTATTACTCCTCAAACAAAACAAACAGGCGGTGTTATTCAAAGTTCTGTGCAAGACTTTAATGATGTTATAGAGAGTATAAGTGCCTAAGTATGTTCAAACAGATGATGGCTTAATACATGAGTTACCTGATTATGTAACTGATGATAATTATCTTGTAGAAAAAGAAAACTTTTTAAATCAATACAATCAACCTAAGCCTGAAGTATCTTCATTAGAAACAGACTTTATAGATGATGAAGATATAGAACGCAGTTCATTGCTTGACATAGCAAGAAGTGGTTTTTCTAGGGAGTTTGTTCAAACTCCAGCACAAAAAGACCTTTATAAAGTAGCACCTAAATATGCTAATGCTACAGAAGAACTTCAAACTTTACTTGAATTACCAGTTCTTAATACAGAACAAAAAGATAGGATTGAAGAACTAAATAAACAGATACAAGGTGAAGATAAAAGTCCTGAAGAAATTTTACAAGACATAGCAAGAGAAAAAAAATTTCAAAAAAGAGACCCAACATTTAATGAAATAAAAAATGAGCTAGAAAAAAGACAAGGTTTAGAAAAAACTGTTCAACAAAAAGTTGATATTATAAATCAAAGTCAGAAGTTTCAAGATCAAATAGTTTACTCAGATTCTTTTAATCAATTAGCAGAAGCTGAAAGTGCAGGTGAAGCATTTGAAACTTTTAAGTCTGATCCTTTTAATTTAATAGGTCAAGTAACAGCTACCAGTTTAGCACCTATGTCTAAAAGTTTAGCTGCTGGTGTGTTGACTACAGCATTTTTAGGTCCAGTAGCAGGTGCAGCAGCAACAGGTATTACATCTGGTTCTGTAGATGCAGCACATTCTTTTACTGAGTACATGGTAAAGAAAGGCATGAATCCTAGTGATCCTGAATCAGTTGCTAGGTACATGAGTGACAAGAAACTAGTATCAGAAGCTGAAAAGTATGCAAGAACTAGAGGTGCAATCATAGGTTCTTTTGATGGTTTATCTTTTGGGTTTGCTACTAAATTAATGGCACCTAAAGCCATATCTAATATTTTTGCTAGACAAGCAATGAACTCATTAGTTACTCAACCTGCAATACAAGGTACTTTAGGTGGTAGTGGTGAATACTTTGCACAACTTGCTACCTTAGAAGAAGGAGAAGAAATAAGAGTTGGCGATGTAGCTATGGAAATTATAGGGGAGTTTGGTTTTGCCCCTGCTGAAGCTGCATTTGGTCAAATAGCTGCTGGTCGTCAATATTCACAAGAAGCTCAAAATTTAAAAGCAGAGGAACAATTAAGAATAACAATAAATTTTTATAATACTTTGCAAAGAGGTCAATTAGAAGGTGCACCTCAAAACGATATTATTAAGCTACTAAATTTAGTTGAATTAAAAACTACTAATAATATTAATGCAGGTCAAAACCCAATAGAAGCTAGAGCTAATGCTGTTAATGAGGTTAATGAAAGATCAGAGTTAGTTGAGGCTTTAAATATATATTCTAATTATACTAACAAAGGACAAAATCCTGAGCAGTTTCCATCAAAAATAGTTACTCCTGATGTAACAGTTCCCAATATATTCCTTACAAAACAATTAGCAGACGGCACTTTTACTATTGTTGATTATCAAGGTAATTCAATAAGTGATCCAAATACAAATGAAACATATAGCTATCCTTCATTAGAGGTAGCAGGAAAAGTAGTAGCATCTTTAAATTTGTTATCACAAACACAATATGGTGTAGAAAAAACTAATGATTATATTGAGATGCAAAATCTTGATCCTGCTAATCCTTTTATATCTAACTTAGGTCAAGCATTTTCAAATCCATTTTATGATGGAATAAGCATACAAGAATTAGAAAGTATTGGAGTTGCACCTGATGTAATTAAAACTATTACAGATGCAACAGGTAATAAACTTCAAGTTCCAATTAGTGTATTAAAAGATAATTTATCAAAGAAACAGTTTGATAAAATTATGACTACAAGAAGTGAAAGCGGTATTCTTGGAGAAACTCCTTCACCAAAAAGTATTACAGAAGCTACCTTTAAAAAATTATTTAAAGATAAAAATGTAGAGTTTGATGTAAATAGCGATGCTTTTAAACAGTTAGCTTTACAATATACTGCCGAAACAGATATTAATAAAATGAGTATTGCACAAAAAAGAGTGCTGTATTCTGTTATTAATAGACTTCCTAGCTCACCAGAGCTTATCTCGTTGCCTGATTTTTCAAACAGGTCATACTCCCTTAATGATTATTACAAAGCCTTACAAGCAATTACAGAAACAAGTAAGCCTACTCTAAAAACTATTAGAGAAGCTACTGGTTTAAATAGTGTTGCTGCAAAAAGACTAAGACAAGACTTTATTACTGCTGGTTATGTAGAAGAAAAGAATGGAAAGTTTAAGTTTAAAGGTACAGGTAATAAAAAATTTACTGATGAAGGTGTATTAGTAGATGAAGAAACACTAGAGGTTAATCAAGATTTAGATAATTTAATAGAAAGTTTTAGAAAAAACTTACCGCCTGAAGTTGGAATTAAGTTTGAAAAATATATTAGAGATCAACAAGGTAATATTAATAGAGATGCAGAAGGTGCTTTTAATCCTGTATTTAATGAGATTATTGTAGCTATAGACAGAGCAGGTTTAGATTTTAAAAATAACCCTGAACAATCTTTAAATGATTTAGCAAGAGTATTAGGTCACGAATCATGGCACTCTCTTAGACAAGCTGATGTATTTACAGAAGAAGAGTACAACACTTTAGTAAATTATGTGCGTAATACAAAGCCAAAAAATAGTGATAAAACATATTATGAGTTAGCTTTAGAAGAATATGGTGGCAGACCAGAATATGATAATGAAGCCGATATTATAGAAGAAGGTATCGCTAAAGTTTATGAAGATTACATAGACAATAAAAAAAATGTTACAGGCAGACCTGCTTCAATATTAAATAAGGTTAGTAAATTTTTTGAAAGAACAGTTAATGCTTTAAATGAAAATGGATTTCAAACTGCTAATGATATTGTTGAAAGAAGTTTAAGTGGCAAACTTGCAAATAGAGAAACAGGCAAAGTTAGAACAACATTAGAGTTAGATAGAATAAGAACTAAGTTTACAGAAATTAATGATAGTGCAATTAACTTAGGTTTTGATATTAATAGTGAAGATGATGCACCATTATCTGAAAGACCAATAGAAGATGCACCTACTTTAAAGTATAAGTTTAGAGAGGATTTGCTAACTAACCCACCAAGAATATACACAGAATATATTGCGGGTGTTGAGGATAATCAGTTTACTGAGGACATGAGTGCATGGGTAAATCTAATGTATCAGAATCCTAATGTGTTAAATGAATATTTAATTAAAAGAAGATTTCCAACAGCAGATAGAAATGGATTAAGAGAAATTAGTCAGACTGCATATGAAGCTACTCAAGATATATTAAGAGATGAAGCTCGTAGTAAAAATAATGGTAAAAAAGTATTTTACTTTGTTGGTGATATTCCAACTGGAGATACAGTTGCTGTAGCTTATGATGATCAAGCTGAGGCTATTAGATCAGCTAGGTTAGGCGATAGTCAATATCATTCTTTGTCAGGTAATCCTAATCAAATAAGAATAGTTGAATTAGATTTTAGTGATGTTTTATTTCACCCTAAGTTAATTAATATAACTGAAAAACCAACCATAGCAAATCCTTATAAAAAGAAAGGTTTATTTGGTGTTAGTGCAACTGCATTAAAAATAAAAGCAGGAGAGTCAATACCTGTAAAACCAGTTATAGGTCCATCAACTACTAAGTTAAGTCTTGCTAGAACAGAGGGAAGAATAACACCTCAAAAAGAAATTGAATTAGTAACACGACCTAAGTTTGTATCTGCTGATGGCAGGACTGTTCGTAGAATAGAATGGGGTGCTTTGCCAGATAAATATCGTGATGAACCTGAAGGCACATTAATTAGTGAAGTTATAAGACAAGCACAAGAAGCAGGATCAGACCCAATAGCTGCTGTATTAGAAAATGATGAATCTTATTTTATAGAAGAATTAGGAGTACCACAGTGGAAAACTATTGATGTAGAAAGATTGCAAGAAGATATTAAATTTATTACAGAAGAAACATTAAGTAATTTTCCAGAACAAATAGTTGTATATCGTGGTAGTGCTATTAAAGATAAGTATGATTTAGTTCCTGTAACTTTTGATCGTAGAGTTGCAGAAGCATTTTCTCCTAAAGATACAGGAGATTTTATATTTGATCAAAGTGATCCTGAGTCATCAGCAGCCCAAGAAGTTAAAGAAGGAATAGTTGCAGAGGATGGTAGTGTAATTGAATATGTAATACCTAAAGATAAAGTTTTAGCTTACATAAATCCAATAATGACAGGTGGTTATGATTTTGATGTAACAGGAAGTTTAGGTAAACAATATGATTTTTTTAATGAAGGTGAACTATTAGTTAATAAAAAAGATTTAATTGAACTTGGTCGCCCTGTAGAAAGAATTGGACCAAGATTTAAACAACAACTTTATAATAGAGTTAAGACTGCTAAAGAACAAGCAAGATCAATTTTAAATCAAAACTCTATAGACTTTCTTTTAGGTGGTCCTGTATTTACTACAGAACTTGCGAGTGATGATGTATATAACTTATTAGTTAGACAGCTTGGTGCAAAATTAAAGAACTTATCTAACAGAAGATTAAATCGTGATGAACTTATTAAGTTACTAACGGACAGTGCATTAATAGAAGCAGAGAACAGAGTTTTTGCTCAAGAAGAAACAGCAAAAATGGTTAAAGGAGAAATTAAATCTGATAAATATTTTGATGATGAGTTAAAAGCTAGAAAAGATAAATACTTGCCACAGTTAATTAAGAAAGCAGAGGATTATGCAGAAGGAGTTGTTAATGCAGATCGTAAAGCGGTAATAGCTATAGGTTTACCAGCATCAGGTAAATCTCATTTTGCAGAAAAGATTGCTAAAAAAATTGGTGCATCAATCGTAGATTCAGATGATGCAAAAAAAATCTTGCCTGAATATGGAGATGGTTTAGGTGCTAATGCTGTAGCTGTAGAATCTAGTTCTTTATTTAAAGATGTTTTAGAAAGTCAAATAGAATTAGGTAATAACATTGTTATACCTAAGGTTGGTGGTACAAGTAAAATGAAGTCTATAATTTCTACCATAGATAATCTTAGAAATAATTATGGTTATGATGTAGATGTTATATTAGTGGATGCAGACTTTAATAACTCTATTACTAGAGTTTTAAATAGATTTGTTGAAACAGGAAGATATATACCTAGTAGCTATTTAATTGATGTTGAAAATACACCAAGAGATACATACAATAATTTAAAAAATGAATATGGAGATTTAATAAACTTTGTATTTGTAAATAATAACTTTGGTGTAGGAGAGCAAACACTTGAAGAAGATACCTCAAGATCATATCAGTACCTTGCAAAAAGAAGAAGCGTTGGAGTTGGCAATGATGAAATTACTATTCAACAAGAACAAGAACAAGATTCAGAAACCAAACGACTTCTCCAAAAAGCAGAAGCTGAAAAACAAAAGTCAATAGAAGCAGGTGTAAGACCTGTCATTAACACAGGGGCAAACCCTGATGCTGTAGCAGCAGCAGTAAAAGCACAAGAAGATATAAAGAATACACCTTCAGCAGAGTCTGCTGATATTAATTTTATTTTTAGTGATATAGGTCAAGAAAACAAGATTAAGTATTCTTTTAAAAATAGTGGTAAACCTTTAAAAGCAGAAACAGAAAGAATAGTTAAACGATTAACTGTTAGAGATAACACACCTGATGATGTAACTGTAGGTCAAAGAGTTTTAGAAACATTAAAAGGCTTTTGGAATCCAATGGGTTTTAGACAAGAGATACTAGATCAGTATGCAAGATTAGCAGATACAGATTATGTTGCAGGAGAAATATCTGGTGTTGGTGATGAAATGTTATCTGCATCTGTGTCAGCAGCAGCAGCTTTATATCATTCAGATAGATCAGGAGATATATTTCAACAGTCTTTTTTAAGAGGTGTTCCTGTTTATAACAAAGAAAAAGGTTATACCACAGTTGTTGATGTATCGCCTCAAGATGGTCAACCTATTGTAGCACCATACGAAATATTTAAAGAAGCAATTAACAATCCCAATATGCTTTGGGCTTTTCAGGCTGTATTAAGAGTGCAAAGAGAAACTAGATTTGATGCAGAAGGTAGAAAAGTAAAAATAACTGCACAAGATAAGAAAGATGCAGAACAAGCATTAAAAGATTATCCACAACTACAAACCATGATTGATCAGTATCAAACATGGAACTCACATATTGTTAGATTCCTTATAGATACAGGAGTCTTGGATGAAAAGACAGGTAAGATTTGGATGGAAACATCAGACTACATACCTTTTTATAGACCACTTGAAGGCATGGAAGGATTTAAAGGTCCTAAGATATTACAAGGTTTATCTATTACACCATTTAAGAGAGCAAAGGGTAGTGAGGAAAAAGATATTGTTGATCCAATTACAGGCATAACTAACAATCTTAGAGCAGCAATAAACTTAGGTATGAAGAATGTTGCAGCAAATAGAGTAATGCGTAACTTACAAATTCTTGGTGTAGCAGAGCAAGTTAAGGGTAATGTTAAAGGACCAAACATAGTTCAGATAAAAGTAAATGGTAAAACTACATCATGGAAAGTTGATGATCCTGATTACTTTAATGCGTTTACTATAATGACAGGTGGAGATTTTGCACCTACAGGTCTTTTAATGGGTGCATTACGAGGAACAAAACAACTTGTATCTGACTTTATTACAAGACTGCCTGACTTTTGGTTTAGGCAAATACTTAGGGACTCTGTATCAGCATGGACTCTAAGTGGTGCAAACTATACTCCTGTTATTAGTTCTTTAAAAGAAACAGTAAGCATAGCTGTTGGTTTAGCTACAGGTAATTTGCCAAAAGAATTTAAACAGTTAAGAGATTCAGGAATTATTACAGGATATGATCAAGGTGTAAGACAAATAGATACCACAGAAAAACTAGTTAATAACCTGTATAAGAAAGAGGTTAAAAAACAAAGGTCAACAGTTAAGAAAATAATGATGGCACCTTTTGATACTCTTGCAAAAGTGTGGGAAATATTAGGGCAAGGTACAGCTATTACTGATGCAGCAACAAGAGTCGCTGTTTATAAAGATGCTCTTAAAAGAACAGGCAATGAAGCAGAAGCTATATTTCAAGCTATGGAAGTTTTAAACTTTACAAGGCGTGGTAATAATCCAGCTTTTCAATTTCTTGCACAAACAACAATGTTTTTAAATCCAAGAATACAAGGACTTGATGTATTTTATAGAGGTTTAACAGGTAAATATGGTGTAGGTAGAGGTTTATCACCAGCTAAAAGATTAAAAAGTGTATTTCTTAGATTTGCAGGATTAATTTCTTTAGTACCTTATTACTATTTATTAGTTAGAGATAGTGAAGAATACGAAGAAGCACCTGAAGAAATTAAAGATAATTACATAATTATTCCCGGAACTAAAAAACTAACAGGAGAAACGATTGCTTTACCTAAGCCATTTGAAGTGGGTTTACTTGCATTTACTATTCCCGAAAGACTTATGGCTTACACTATGGATGATATAGCAGGTAAAGATGTCACCGATAGTTTAAAAAGAAACATAAGCACTACGCTTTCTATCACACCACCTACATTGGTAGAACCATTAATAGAAAATTATTTTAATTATGATTTCTTTACAGGTAGAAAAATAGTTCCGTCATACTTAGAGGGTACAGATGACTTGGCTTATCGACCAAGTACAGACACCCTTTCAAAAGTTGTGGGTGATGAATTAAATATTAGTCCTCTTTACATAGAAAATCTTATTCGTGGATACTCAGGATCAATGGGAACTTATGTAATGCAGGGCGTTGATTCTATGTTAAGAGAAGGTTTAACAGGATCAGAGAGGGCTAGTTTGCGTGTCGATCAACTTCCTGTTGTTGGGGCGTTCACATTACCACCTGAGGGGCGAGGTATTGAAAATCAATTCTATGATCTTAAAGGCATGACCGATGATCTAGTGCAGTCATTTAGAAAACTAGAAGATGATGTTATGGATAGGGGTGATACATTTGCAATAGGCATGGCTAAAGAATACCGAGTTGAATACTACGATGCGTTAAAAGATTTACAATCCCAGCTACAAGAAACTGCCGACTTACTAAAAGAAGCTAGAAACTTAGAGGCTATAACAATCAATGATCCCAATCTATCTCCAGACGAGAAACGAGATAAACTTGTAGAAATACAAGACGCTAAGAATGAGATTTTGAAAGCAGAACAAATACCAGAGTTAAGAAAGTTCTTCATAGAGGATTTTAAACCTCAAGCAGTCCAGAGATAATTAAATATTAACCTGTTAATACTTAATAATAATAGTTTGTAGTTTGTCCAGACGGCTGCGATCTGGCTGCGATGTATTTTTTTTTATGTTGAGCTTGAGCTAGAGCTTGAGCTTATGCGGTTTCTATTTACTGTTTGTTTTCCCGCTGGGAACAGTATCTCCTACGAGTGGTAGAAATACTGTAATAAATAAATAATTAAAATAGCTAGTAAGTTGATAGCAATAAAAGTGGCAAGACTAATCAGCAATATCATCATCATAATGAAATACCATGAACGAGCCTTCATCTAGCCTAATGATAGCTTCTATGTGTTTACCTTTGAATTTTCTTTCTGCACCTGAAAAGGTTTTGGCTTTAACTGTTGGAGTTAGTAGTGTGTATTCTTCGTTATCTTCTTCTAATGTAATGTGTTTAAGCGTTGCCATGCAGTTTTAAGTATGCTTTTCTTTTTAAACTTTTCCTTCTCTATCCCTATGGGAAGATTAACCATACAAGACTTCTTCATGGGTAGTATCTTGATCTTGTTCTTCTTCATGCTTTCCCCTCTCATGTTTTAAAGGTTTGATCCTAAAGAAATCTTTATGCTCAGGATAGCTGTGTATAAAGTATCTAGCATAATATCCTATAAAATCATTTGATATTTTGAAAGGATTACCTTTCGTCACAATATCAGTTTCCCACCTTATCCTCTGCATTATAGCCCAATGTGAGTAATGTTTCCTGCCTGACCTAATCGCTTCAAGAGTAAACTTCTGAAACAACACCCATACTCTAGGGTTTTTCTTATGCCAAGCCCACCATTTTAATTTAGTCTTATCTATTACTTCGCCCATTCAGACCTTCCAAAGTCTAAGATAATCATGTCTAGTTTTTGCCTAGCCTCTTTGTTATCCATAAGTTGCGACCTACTTTCAATATTGAGTTCTCTCCTAAGACATTCAGCACAATCATTATGGTCAAAATTTTCTATCATAGTTGTGGGTAAGTTGTTTCTGTTAGCTATGAATAATTGAAACTCCCTTTCCTTACAAAGCAGTCCTGCCTTAGCAACATACCTTTCACCTTCTGTTTTATTTTTGGGAACAATAGGCATCTCATCATCTCCTATGTGTACCATAGCGACTTGATACCTAGAGCCTACCCAATCCCTTAACAAACTCTCAGGCACTTCATCAGGGTGAACGGACAAAGTTAAAATGTATCCGTTCTTATCCTGCCTCATGGCAATCTTTACTCCTTCAAAGTTTATCGTTGCTCTTTCGTATTGCGTTTCATAGTCTTGCATTGCTTCTCCTTTCTCTTATTAAAAATCTTATCAAAGTTATCGTTAAAACTTTTTCTGT
>TARA_R100000231_G_scaffold15402_3_pt1 | contig 17399 bp, 27 predicted proteins | sample TARA_R100000231 | Tara Oceans TARA_R100000231 (sample SAMEA2620565) | marine metagenome | biome: marine biome (ENVO:00000447); feature: surface water layer (ENVO:00002042); material: "saline water (ENVO:00002010), including plankton (ENVO:xxxxxxxx)" | depth 5 m | reverse complement strand
AGAAGTTTTAGGCGGTGGTGGTGGATTTAGCGGAAGTGTTGCTGGTGTTTCTAGTTGTTAAATAATTTATTAAATTTGTAAAAAAAAATTATGGCTAATACATACAATTGGGATATACCACAACTTGATGCTAAGATTGAGCAAGATGGTAAAAATAATGTTATTTATACTATACATTGGAGATATATAGCAAGTGATGAAACAGAACCAGATAAATACAATGCATCTTCTATTGGTACACATAATGTCACATATGTTGAGGGTGAAGATTTTATTGAATATGCGGATTTAAAAAAATCAGATGTTGTGGGTTGGTTAGAAGCAGGTATTGATGTTGATTTAATGAAAGAAAATTTAGACAGTCAAATTGAACTGCAAAAAAATCCTGTTGATGAATATCTTCATCCAGATTGGAATTAATACTAAATATATAATATGGCAAAAATAGAGGAAAATGAGTTATTAGAACTCAAAAAATTAATCGCAAAACCAAGTCAAATAGCAACAGAAATCGGCATGAGAGTAATTGCTTATAATTCAATAAATGAGTTAGTAAATCAATGGAAAGATGCTCAACAAGAGCAACAAGAAAAACTATCAGAAATTGAAGAAAAACATGGCAAAGGATCATTAAATATTGAAACAGGTGAAATAACTCCTTTAAATGAGGAGTAATGGCTTTAATAAATGCAACTAGCTTTCTTTTATTTAGAGATAATACAGCTATAGGGCATTCAAAAAGTATAAATGTTAATTTAAGAGTAGATCTTCCAGATGCTACTAGCAAGGATAGTTTAGGGTTCAAAGAAGTTATTGCATGTGCTAGAGGTGGTGAAATAAATGTTTCTGGTCTAACAGCATATGATGACTCTTTAAATTTCGAACAATTTGCTGATGATTTAATTGTAAGAAATAAACAAGTTTTTTATTTTAAACAAAATGTATTAAATCCTGAATTTGTAGTAAGAGGAGAAGGTTTTATAACAAGCGTAGATGAAACAGCAAAATTTGAGGACATAACAACTTTTGATTTAGAAATACAATTAACTCATATAATTACAACAGGTGCAGATAATACATGGGAAAACTTATTTCAGTTTTGGGAAAACATTGCAACAAATTGGGAAAACACATAATAATTTTATTTGTATATTTACAAAAAATTTAAAATTAAAATAAATGGCTACAACTGGTGTATTTAACGGAACAAATTTAATATTGAAATTTCATAATGTTGAAGGATCTGTCGCAGCATTAGGACACTCAACAAGTGCAACTCTAAGTTTATCTGCTGATCTACCTGATGCAACTTCGAAGGACTCTAGTGGTTTTAATGAAGTGATTGCAGGTACTAGAACAGGCGAAATTTCTTTTGAAGGATTAGTTGCTTATGATGATGCAAATAATGCAATCGAGGCAGCAGATTATTTGATAGCAAGAACAAAATTATTTTGGACTTTTGGAACGACTGCTAGTGGTGATAAAATCTATAAAGGAAGTGGATTTCTTTCAAGTGTTGAGATGTCAGCAGAAATGGAAAGTCCTGTTACTTTCAGCGGATCTATCACAGTGACTGGTGCTATCACAACTGCAACTAATTAATAGGTTTTTATAAATATTCAGGCACTTTGTTTATCTTAGTGCCTTTAAATTTATATATATGGCAAACAAAAAAAGAGGATACTACTCTATTAAATTAGGTGGCAAAAATAGAACCATGCATTTCAGCATGAATTTCTGGGCAAACTTTACTGAACAAATGAATGTACCTTTAGACAAAGTTTCTGAGGTTTTCGACAAAGGTGTAAGCATAACAAGTATAAGAGCATTAATTTATAGTGCTTTATTAGCACATGATCAAGAACAAAATAATGATATAGATTATAATCAATTTACAGTTGGCATGTGGCTTGAAGATTTTAATGCTGAAGAATTAGATAATATCGTTTCATCCATGATGGAAAGCAGAATATTAGGCACGGATTTAAATGCTGGTTTAAGTAGAAATATTAAAAAAACTACAAAAAAGGGAAAGTAAATAGCCAACTGACATGGGATGGTTTACTTGATTTTTACATTGGTCAAGTTGGCTTAGATCCAGATAAATTCTGGACTTATACATGGAAAGAAAATCATTTATTAGGAGAATCATATTTAATAAAACAAAACTTAGAATGGGAAAGAACTAGGTTTTTATCTTCAATGATTTACAATGTAAATTGTAGCAAAAAATCCCAAATGATACCTCCAGATAAATTATTTAGTTTACCTCAAGATGTTTATTTAGAAAGAGGAAAGCCCAAATCTACACCTGAAGAAATGAGAGCATTTTTAGAAAAAACAGAGAAAATGAATTTTAAAGCTTTAGATTAATATTTATTATTTTTGTAGAAACTTATATAAATGGCAGATAATAAATTAAGGTATTTTATAACAGGTAATGCTGCAGGATTAAATAAAGCATTAGCTTCTGCTAGCAGTAAAGTTCAAGCTTTTGGAAGTAAAATAAAAGGAGTTGGTGCTTCTTTGCAGAAATTTAGTGCAATTGGTGCTGTAGCAGGTGGTGCAGCTATTAAAATGGCTATGGACTTTGATAAGAACATAACCCAAATTAATGCATTAGTTGGAACTGCAGGAGAAGCTTTACAAGATTTTTCAGACGCTGCAAAGAGAGTAGCTAAGGAAACTGGTATATCAAGTGCTAAAACAAGTGAAGCAATGTTTTTTATTGCTTCTGCTGGTTTAGAAGGTGCTGAAGCAATTGATGTTTTAGATGCAGCAGCGAAAGCATCAGCATCAGGTTTAGGTGATGTAGCAACTATTGCTGATTTAGCAACATCTGCAATGAATGCTTATGGATCTGAAAACTTAAATGCGACTGCTGCAACAGATATTTTGACAGCTGCAGTTCGTGAGGGTAAACTTGAAGCAAGTGCATTGGCTGGATCAATGGGATCAGTTATACCAACAGCTTCTGCTCTAGGTGTTAGTTTTGATGAAGTTGGTGCGGCAATGGCTGCAATGTCTAGAACAGGTACAGATGCTGCAAGTGGAGCAACACAATTGAATGCTATACTGATGGGATTGACAAAAACAACTCCAGCTGCACAAGATGCTTTCAGAGCAATGGGTTTGAACTCTCAAGAGCTTAGGGATGAGTTAGGAACTGAGGGAGGTTTAATAAGTGTATTAGGAAAATTAAAAATAGGAATTGATAGTAATGCAGATGCTGCTGCTGCTATATTTCCAAACATTAGAGCATTAAAAGGTGTCTTAGATTTAACTGGTGCAGGGGCTGAAGATGCGAGAAAAATATTTGATGAATTATCAAGATCTCAGGGAGCAACTGCAAAAGCATTTGACGTCACTTCAAGATCTGCATCTTTCAAGCTTAATAAAGCAATGAATAATGCTAAAGAAAGTTTTAAGGAAGTCGGAACTGTTTTATTGACTCAATTATTACCACCATTGACTGGATTATTAAATATCATTAAAAATGCTTTAACTGCATTTACAAATTTAGATCCAGCAACACAAAGATTAATTTCAGGTTTAGGTTTATTAGCTTTAGCTTTACCAACTTTAATTTCATTATTTGGATCTTTAGTTAGTATAGTTGGTGCATTAATGTCGCCTGCTGTAGCAATAGCTGGTGTTTTAGCTGGTATTGCATATATAATATATAAAAACTGGGGCGAAGTTGCACCTATTATTGTTGGCTTGTATAATCAATTTGTTGATTTATATAATTCCTCAGTAACATTAAGAAAGGCAATTTTTGGTGTAGGTGCTGTATTTAAAACTGTTTTTGTAGGTATAAAAGTAATTGTAATGGAGTTTGTTAATGTTTTCAGAACAGTATACAGATTAATCAAAGCATTTAGTGAGGATGGAATTGATGCTGCTTTTGGTGATATTTTAGAGCAAGGTTTTGAGGATGGAAAACAAATTGCAATTGATGGAGCAAAAGAAATTGGTGAAGCTTTCTCAGATGGTATGGAAGATGCTTTAGGATCACAGTTAGAGAAAAAAAGCGTTGAACAATTAAATACAACTTTAACAAATGTTGCTGATTTTGCAAAAGGAAAGTTGAAAGGAGTGTTTAATAATTTTATGGGTGGATTTGGTCAATCTACTGCAGGAGATCCAGAAGATACTCAAGATAATGTTGTAACAACTATTACAGGTGGTGATGATGATGATGATAAAGTTGGAGAAACAACAGAAAAAGTAAGTAAATTAAAAATAATGCTTGATATGTTGAAAGATAGTGCTGATGCTGTAGGTGAGGGAATTAAAGGTGCATTTTTAGGTGCATTCGATGCTATGATGCAGGGAGAAAATATTTTCAAAGCATTAGGGCAAATGTTATTAGATTTAATTAAAAAGTTTGTTGCTGCTGCATTAGCTGCTTTTGTATTATCAGCTTTAGTAAAATCTATATTTCCAGCTGCTGGTAGTGGTGGTGGTGCTTTTGAAGGATTGAAAGATTTTAAAAGTTTATTTGGTAGTTTTGCAGGTATAGAAATGGCAAAAGGTGGCATAGTTTCAACTCCTACATTAGCAACTGTTGGTGAGTACCCAGGTGCTAAACAAAATCCTGAAGTTATTGCACCTTTAGATAAATTAAAAAACCTTATTGGAGAAAGTTCTGGTACAAATGTGCAAGTAGGTGGTCAATTTACTTTAAAAGGTCAAGATCTGGTCGTTGCATTACAAAGAGCTGATCGTAATAGAAACAGAATAAAATAATGGCATACGGGGTTAAATTTAGATTAGAATTTTCTGATGATAATTTAAAAGGAAAAAAAATTGAAATTCTAAAAGATAATTATTCAGGTTCTGTTTTAGATCTGGTTGGTACAAGTGATCCTTTATTTATAACATGGGATAGTGATGATAATTTTTATAATCCTATTGTTGGCTCTAGCTGTGTAATAAATTTATTTGATACTGATGCTAGTAATTATGATGATTTTTATACAGCTGATGAAAGGGAATATAAAGTAAAAATTTCTTATAAGGATTCAAGTAACAATTATCAAACTTATTGGGAGGGTTGGTTGTTAGTAGATCAATTTAGAGAAGCTATTTTACCAAAACCTTTTCCTATTACATTAAGGGCTTATGATGGTTTGGGTAGTTTAGGTGGCTTTACTGCACCAATAGATTTAACAAGCGTAGCATCAAAAGATTTAATGTATTATATAACTAATATATTGAACAATATCAATTTAGGTTTTGATATATATATTTCCAATGATATTTTGAAAGATGGTGCTAGTGGATCTGATTATACAATATATGATCAATCTGTTGTAGATCCTACAAGTTTTTTAGAAAATGGTGAAAGTTTAAGAACAGCAAAAAATGTTTTAGAGCAAATATTAAAATTCACAAATGCTAAAATTTTTCAAAGCTATGGTAGATGGTATATAATAAATAATTCCAGCTATAGTGAACAATCAGTAAAAGATTCATCAGCAACAACTGCAAATAGTGGATCTGTGCCTACAGGTATTAGAGCAGCAGAAACGTCTTCATTACAAAGTAATGGAACAGAAACAATTAAATATTTTATTTATAATTCAAGTGGAGTTTATCAATCTAATAGCTCAGTTAATGTTTTAAGTAGTGTGCCCAGCGATATGCAGCCACTAAATTCTAATTTAGTTAAAGAATATTTGAGACCATTAAAAGAATATAAAATTAATGTTGATGTTGGTGATAATTTTTTTGATGTAAATAGATTTTCAAACGGTCATTTTGAACATGATGATACTGGTTTCACATTGACTAATTCTACAATTGATAGTGATTTTTCATTCAAAGGAGATAGATCACTAAAAAGCACAACTGTAAGCTCAACTGCAAATGCTACATCTGTTATTTTAGTAAACTCACCAGCTATTGACATTGGAGGTGGAACAACAACACAAGCAGATAGATTTAGCTTAAATGTTTTTATGGAATCAACAAGTAGTAATACAAAAGGTTTTAGGTGGCAAATTAAATTAGTTGAGCAGGGACCAGGTGCAAGTGCAATAAAATATTGGAATCATACATCTGGAAATTGGGTTGATGCTGATACAAAAAATGAAGCTATAGTTGATGTTAATAATAATTGGAAAAAATTAGAATTTAAATTAGACAGTTACCCAGGAGGAAGCTGGTTAACAACTCTTAGTTTGTATAATGCTTACCAGCTCACATCAACTGCAGGATTCTCAGCGGTTTATTTTGATAGTTTAAAATTAGAATTTCAAAACATTGATAGTGATGGAACTCGGACAGATTTTTTCTCAAAGTTTGATAATTTGCAGTTTAGAAGAAAAAGAACGACAGATCTATCAGGTGTTTTAGAATTAAATGATATCTATATAACAAATGATAAATATGGTAAAATTAGCGGTAATTTTTTTAGATCCAGAGACAAAACAAATTATCTTAAAAGCATAGAGAAAATTACAAGTCAGCAAGTGTTGAATGATTTTAGAAATTTTGTTTCAAGATACGAGGGCGATTTATATAATAATAATAATGATCCTATTGGATTACATAATAAAATATGGATTAATTTTGGCACTACAGTATTACAAGAACCTGTTTCATGTTATATCGATGGTCTTAATTATAATGTTAAAAGAAATTTGTATTCAGTAGTAATGCATGTGCCTAATCAGGATGATGATATTTCTTCTGATTTTAGTGTAAAATTTTAAAAATTTTCTTTTCCTGTTTGCTGCTAGGGTACTCTTATTATAAGGGTGCCCTTTTTTTACTTAAAATTTTTTTATATATTTAAAATTATTTTTATATTTGTTTAAAATTTAATTATGAATATATTTAAACTATATTTTGAAAAAGATCTTAAAGAACTAGGTTTTAAAAGGTATACAGTTTGCGAAATGTTAAGCTGTACTATGCCTACATTATCTAGTAGAATTGAGAACCCAGGGAAATTTACATTAGATGAAATCCAGACATTGAAAGATCATGGATTTAAATCAATGGATCGTTTAATTTAGAAAAATTACTATTTATGAAATCTGTAAACATTAAAGGAAAGGAATATATTACAGTTAATGAAAGATTAATATATTTCAGAAAACAAGCTACATTTAAAGGGTGGCGAATTGTTGAGGATCTAATTGAACTCAATGAAAAAGAAGGCGTGTTTAAGGTTAGCATTGTTAATCAAAATGATGATGTCATAACTTCTGCTCATGCTCAAGAATATAGGGATGCAAGTTATATAAATAAAACTTCATTTTTAGAAAATGGATTTACATCAGCATTAGGAAGAGCATTGGGCTATTTAGGTATAGGCATTGATACTTCTATTGCAAGTGCTGAGGAATTAGTAAATGCATTAAATAATCAAAGTGTTAAGAAAAAACAAACTAACACAAATCAATATAATAATTTAAACCAATTACAAAATGTCAAATTCTAAGAAAACTACTTATTATGAAGGGATAAGAATATTCCAAAAAAAAGAAAATCAACCATGTTTTAGTGGTGTTATAACTCCAAATGAATTATTTGGTTTTTTAAAATCTGGTCAAGCAGATGGGGGCAAATCTGAATATAATGGGGAAACTCAATTTAAATTTAGCTTATGGATTAATGAAGATGGATCTGCTAGCATGAGTGTCAACGATTATCAACCCTCTCAGGAAAGTGTGAAATCCGAAGAAAGTGAAGATGGTCTACCTTTTTAGTAGCAAGAAGGGAAAGAGGGCAACCATAGTGTTGCCTTTTTTTTTGCATTATTTTGATTATTTAAAATATTTTTATAAATTAAAAGAAAATTTATTATATGATAGTTGAAAAAGATTCAAATGATCAATATCATTCTCATAATAGTATTTCAGCAAGTGGATTAAAATATATATGTAAACATTCCGTTTATCACTTTATAAATCAAATACCTAAAGAAACATCAGCTATGGCTTTTGGCACAGCAGTTCATACTGCATTATTAGAGCCAGATACTTTTTATGATATTTATTATGCAATGCCTGACATTGGTGATTTAAGAAAAAAAGCTAATAAGGAATTAAAATTAGAAGAAGAAAAAAAAGCTGATGGCAAAATATTATTAAGTAATGAAGATCATATTAGGATCAAAGAAATCTTAAAAAATTTTAAAAAAAATAAATTAGCACAGCATTATTGCAAAGGTGAAATTGAATTATCGCATTATTTAAAGCATCAGGGTGTTGATGTCAGGGTTAGACCAGATATAATCAATCATGTTGCAGGATTTATTGCTGATGTTAAAACTTGTCAAGATGCTTCACCTCAAGCATTTAGGAGAGATGTATATAAATATAATTATGATTTACAAGCAGCATTCTATATGGATATGTTAGGAATTGAAAAATTTAAATTTGTAGTTTGTGAGGTCAATCATCCTTTTACTGTAGTAGTGCATACTTTAGATGATGATTTTATTAAATTAGGTAGAAAAAAATGGCAAAGTGCATTTAATGATTGGAAACATTATCAAGTTACTAAAGAAATTAGTTTATATAATCCTGAAACATCTTTCAGTACTGTTGGAGAAGATGGATCATATATAATTAAAAAATGAAAAAATATAAAAATATTGTAAATAAACATTTTGATTTAGATATTTCTTTAAAATCTAGGCAATATGAATACGTTGTTGCTAGAGCATGCTATTATAAAATATGTAGAGAAATTGGTGGTTTTAGTTTTGAAAAAATAGGAAGATCTGTAAATAAATCTCATGCAACTGTAATGCATGGCATTAGAGAATTACCATTTATAATGAAGCATGATCAATCTGTTAGAATCAAATGCAATCAATTATTTAACAAATTTGATTTTTATAATAAAAAAGAAATTGATAAATCACTAAATGAGTTATTAGTTGAGTATAATTTAATGATAATAGAGAATAATCAATTAAAAGTAAAAGTAGAGGAATTAACTGAAACAATATATAGATTGGCTGATTTGGAATAATTTTTTATAATTTTATTTAAATTATGGCTAATCCATTTGATAAATATTTAGGAAAAGAGGATAAAATGCAGAATAAAGTAATGAATTATATTAGAAATAAATATTCGAATGCAATTTATACTCATATATCAAATGAAGGGAGAAGATCTCCATTTGAAAGATATAAAATGAAAATATTAGGATCAAAAGCTGGTTTACCTGATATTATGATTTTTAATCCAAATAAATTTTATAATGGTTTAGCAATAGAATTAAAAATTGGTTATAATAAACCAAGTGAAAATCAAAAAAAATGGTTACAGGACTTAGAGAAAGCTGGTTGGCATGCAACATGGTCAAATGATTTAGATAAAGTAATAACAACAATTGACAATTATTTTAATAATGAAAAAATCTAGGTCTGTTTATTTTGATGAACAAACACAAAAAGTTAGATGGACAACAACATCATCAGAAAATTTTATTTATGATTATAAATATATAGGAGAAGCAACAGAAAATGAATTTAATATCTTGATAGATTTATTATGGTATCTGCATGAAGAAAAAAAAATGAGCTATAATGATTTCAATAAAGTATATTCAGAATTAAGATATTTTTGCGATCGTGTGATGGGGCTTGTTGATGAACTTTAAGAAAATATGAAATATAATATTATTATCAAACCTAAAAAATTTGATAGATTTACTATTATACCAAATTATATATTAAGAGATACTGGTGTTTCAGTAGGTGCTACTGGTTTATATGCTTGGCTATTTTCTCATGATGCGGATCAAAAAATTACAGTAGAGTTTATATGTGGACATTTTAAAGAAAGTAAATCTGCAGTTTCAAGTAAAATTAAAGAATTGGTTGAGTTAGGTTATTTAGAAAAAAAAAGAATACATATTGATGGTAAATTTAAAGGGTATAATTATATATTAAAAGAAAATCAGAAGTTAGAAAATCAGAAATCTGAAAATCAGAAATCTGAAAATCAACCACAAAGTAATACTAATAATAATATATATAAAAGTAATACTAATGTATTAGATCATTTTATAAAATTATTTCCAAAGAAATTTCATCCTAAAAATGATTCTCAAATAAAAAGATGGGAAAAAACTTTGGATCATTTACAAAGGATTGATGGTTATAATTTAAGAAATGTTTATAAAATTGTAAAACATATTAGAGAAGATCATTTCTGGAAAAATCAATTCTTAAGTTTACCTAAATTAAGAAATGTGGATAAAAATGGAGATAAATGGATTTACAGATTTGATGCAATATATAGTGAAGAAAATAAACCATCTGGTTTCAAAAAAATAAAAAATCTTAAAAAATTTAATATCTATACTGATTTAACAGGCAGATTAGGTTTAGGTGCAATTTTAAATGATGGTACTCAATTAAATGAATTTAATTTAAGTCAAGTATTAAATAAATCTGAAATATTAGAAATAAAAAATTATTTAAAAAATGAATAAAGGGAAAATATATAAGCTAAATAAATTCGAGCAAGAGATAGTAAAACTAACTGCTCAAAAAAGACACATTAATAAAAAAAAGACAGGATGGGATGGTTTTAAAACTGTTAATGAAGTTTCAAAGGTTGAATTAAATATTATTGGATTTGGTGGGGAGTTTATTTTTTGCAGAGAATTAAATTTATTTCCTGACTTTACAATAAAAAATACAAGTAAAACATTAGGCACAGATTATTATGATGCTTTTATTTGGAATAAAACAATTGATATTAAAGTTAATAATAATCCAGATAATCCATTGATGATACCTGAGTATGCAAAAACAGAATGTCAATTGTTTGCATTGTTTAGCTGTATATTTCCAAGATATAGATTTGAAGGATTTGCAACGAATAAAATGATATTTCAAAAACAAAATTTAAGAATGACAAGAGTAATGGCTTATGTATTAGATAAAAATAAATTATTAGATATTGAAGATCTTGATATATAAAATTTTTTTTATATTTAAAAAATATTTATGAATTATATTGAAGAACTTAAAAATTTAGGAATAAATATTAAAAGATCTAGTAATAAAACAACATGCCCAAAATGTTCTCATACTAGAAAAAATAAAAAAGATCCATGTTTATCAGTAGACATTGAAAATGGTTTATATCATTGTCATCATTGTGGATGGAATGGAAATGTCAAATTTAAAAAGAAGAAAGAATTTATAATTCCTGAAAAGATAAATACTAATCTTAATTCAAGAATTATATCATGGTTTAAAAATAGAGGTATTTCAGAAGCTACTCTTTTACATTTTAAAATAGGTGAAAGTATTGAATACATACCTCAATTGAAAGTAAAAAGGAGAGTTATAAATTTTAATTATTACAGAGATAATCAAATAATAAATATAAAATTTAGAGATGGTGAGAAAAATTTTAAATTAGTTACTGGTGCAGAATTAATTTTTTATGGTCTTAATAATATTAAAGATTCTAATATTTGTTATATAGTAGAGGGAGAGATGGATGCTTTAGCTATGTTTGAAGCTGGTCTATATTCAGTTGTGTCAGTTCCAAATGGTGCAAATAAAGGTAAACAAAAACTAGATTATTTAGATAATTGTTTTGAATATTTTAAAGAAAAAAAATTAATTATTATTTGCACAGATAATGATGAAGCTGGTTTATCATTAAGAAATGAATTAGCAAGAAGGTTTGGATCTTATAGATGTAAATATGTTGAATTTGAAGATTGTAAAGATGCCAATGAGGTTTTAATAAAAAAAGGTGCTGAGTATTTAAGAAAATCAATTAAAAATGCTAAAGATTTTCCAATTGAAGGTGTTATAAATATTGATAATATTTGGCAAAATGTTTTATCTTATAATGAAAGTGGTATTGAAAATTTTACAATTGGATTAGATGGCGGTGATAATTATTTTAAAATGGCATTTGGTGAATGGTCTGTATTATCTGGAATACCTAACTCTGGTAAATCAGATGTATTAGATCAGGTTTTATGTAATATAACAATGAAGCATGGTTTTCGTTGTGCAATGTTTTCTCCAGAAAGTTTTCCATATGAAGGACATATAAAAAGAATAGCTAATAAATTAATGTCTAAAAATTGTAATAATGATGATTTAAATGATGTTAAAGATTTTATTGAAGAACATTTTTATTGGATCAAAATAGATCTTGAAAACTTGACATTAAAATCTATATTAAATGCATTTAAAAAATTAGTTTTTCAAAAAGGTATTAATGTTTGTGTAATCGACCCATGGAATATGCTTGATCATTCAGCACAAAGAGATCATTCATATATTGGAAAAACATTAAGTGAAATTACACAATTTTGTCAGCAAACAAAAACACATTTGTTTTTAGTAGCTCACCCCAGAAAAATTGAAAGTGAAGGAGGTCAATATAAAAAACCAACTTTATATGATATATCTGGAAGTGCTGATTTTTTTAATAAAGCTTATAATGGAATTATAATTTACAGAAATATAGGACAAAGAACAGAATATGGTTCTGATAGTGTTAATGTATATGTTGAGAAAGTCAAAAGAAAAGAAAATGGTCAATTAGGATCATTTGAAATAGCACCTGATTTTAAAAATGGTGGTGTTTATAAATCAATTAAGAAAAAAAATAAATTCGAAGTAATTAAAGATAACGATATACCTTTTTAATATGGATCATAAAAAATTAAATGAAATAAAACAAACTTTATTAAGTTATGCACAGCAAATAATGAATGAAAAGCAACCAGAATATACAAATAAAAATTCTGATGTTTTACATAATTTTAAAAGTACAGCAGAAAATTTAGGATTAGAAGCACAGGAAGTGTGGGCTGTATTTTTTTATAAACATGTACAAGCGATATTATCTCATGCTCATAATCCGAATATGCATGCAGCAGAACCTATTGAAAGTAGATATGCAGATGCTTTAAATTATTTAGTATTAGGTTTAGCTTTACATATTGAAAAAATGTATAATGATCATGATGATCTTAATTTAATTTATAAAGGGATTGAATAAATATTTAGAAGCAAAATCATGGTGTTTAGCACATGGAATTAAAATTTATATAGTACCTATTCAATATAGAAAAGATGTTTATGTTGAAGTTGATAACAATGGTAAAATTACAAGATCTCCAAAAACTTATAAAAATCAAAAAATTGCAAGTGATAAAATATGGGATCTAAATTTGTATTTATATGAAAAAAATAAAAACAATGGAAAAGATTGATATAAAATTAGTAAAAGAAAATACTAGTAATCCTCGTTATATAAGTGAATCAAAATTTAAAAAGCTCGTAAAATCTATAAAAGAATTTCCTGAGATGTTAGAAAAACGACCTATTGTTGTAGATGAAAACATGGTTGTATTAGGTGGCAATATGAGATTAAAAGCTTGTAAAAAAGCTGGATTAAAGGAAGTTTATATATCAATAGCAAAAGATTGGAGTGAAGAAAAGAAAAAAGAATTTGTTGTTAAAGATAATATTGGTTATGGTGAATGGGAGTGGGATATATTGGCAAATGATTATGATTTAGATGTATTAGAAAATTGGGGTTTAGATGTACCCATTGAAGATCAAATTGATGATTTAGAAGATGATGAGGAAATTGAATTACCTCAATCTGTTCAATTAGAACCTCCTAAAGAATATGTATTAATAATGGCAGAACCTAATTCTGTTGATTGGGAAGAATTAAAAGAATCATTAAAATTAAAAATGGTTAGGAGAGGGGGGTATAAAAAGGGATCAGCATTTGATTCAGTTGCAATTGAAAGGGTTATTTGGTGGTCAGATTTTAAAAAAAGATATGTTAATAGCAGTACCAAGTAAAGGCAGAGCTGGATTAACTTCCACAGATAAAATATTAAAAGAATCAGCAGTTTTTTTTATTCCTGAATCTGAATATCATCAATATAAAGGCATTATAAAAAATATTGAGTGTGTTCCTAAGGATGTTCAAGGCATTACAAAAACAAGAAATTGGATATTAAAAAATACAAACGAGAAAAATGTAGTCATGATTGATGATGATGTTGTAAATTGTGGATATAATTTTTTGGATACAAGAAGAACAAAAAAGATCCAGATTAAAGAGGAAAGTTTCTGGATTGAGGAGTTTTTAAAATATTTTGATTTATGTAATCAATTGGGTTATAAAATATGGGGTACAAGAACTGAAAGCTCACCTAGAGGAACTTATCCATATAAACCTATATTAACTAGAACTTATGTTACAGCTTCTTTAATGGGTATTATTAATGATGGAGAATATCTATTTGATGAAAATTTTCCTGTTAAAGAAGATTATGAGATTTGTTTAAGACATATAAAAGATAAAGGGGGAATATTAGGCATAAGATATTTGCATTGGGAAAACAATCATTGGGTAAAAGATGGGGGTTGTAAGGATTACAGAACAATAGAAATGGAGAAATCATGTATAAAAAAGCTTATTAGATTATATCCAAATATGATTTCAAAGGTTCAAAGAAAAGCAAATCAGTTTACTATTAAATTAAATATTTAAAAATTTTTCTTTTTTTTTAAAAAAAACTTTGTGATTTAAAATATTCTTTTTATATTTGAAGTATAATAATCAAATAATTAAAAAGATATGAACACAAACACTAAAAATTGGGAAATACTTGCAAGAGTAGAAAACGGAACTTTTAATATTCCATTTGAAAGTAAAACTAACTTCGAAGAAGTTATGGAATCAGTAGATTTTAGAGATCTAAATTCTACACAACAAAAAGCAATTAGAAATTTATCTACAAAAATTGTAGATGGTTTTACAAGTGCATTTGATAATATTTATCCAGATGGTAATGATAATGAATTATGCTATCTAGTTTCAAAGAGAAACAGATTGTTTCTAGTAAATAATGAGGGTTATCAATACTCTAGATATATAGTTGAACTTTTAAATTATTAATATGAAAGTAGAATTTGAAATTTTCGGATATAATATTGATTATAGAATCAATGGTAAATATATTGGATCAAAAACAATTAAAAAAGCTGATAGAGATGTTGCTGGTTATCATGGAAGAAGATATGAAATATTAGAAGAAAATACTAAAATTGGTAAAAGAGTTTACAAAAAAGGCACAAAGGTTCAAACAGAAATGTTCCCTTTGTGTGGCAGAATTAAAGGATCTAAAGAAGATCAATTAAATGTTTTATTAAATTCAAGAATTTTATATAATGGAGCAAACTGAATATCATAAACAATTACTAGAATTATATCATACTTTATCAAATGAAGATCTAATGCATCTTTTTTATCTAGCAAGAGAAAGGTTTTTTGTTTGGAATCCAAATGATAAAACTTGTTATGATCTCGATTTAGAAGTTCCATGTTGCCCAAATGGAAATCAAATACAGATTAATATTGAACAAGATGATTTTAAATTAAAACCAATGGTCAGTTCTAATTAAAAAGATAACAAAAACGCATCTTTTTAGAGGGGAAGTCCCAAACAGTGGTTCACTGTTAGGATTTCTCCTTTTTTATTTATTTTTGTCAAATGGAAAAACGACAAAATGCGACACTTAAAAAAAGAGCAATGATTGAAGCATTGGAGAAAACAATGGGAATTGTTTCACCTGCTTGTAAATTAGTTGGCATTCACAGAGCAACACATTACAGATGGATTAATGAAGATCCTGAATATAAAAAAGAAGTTGATGATGTTGAGAATGTTGCTTTGGATTTTGCTGAGAGCAAGTTGGTTGAAAATATTAGAGATAAAAAAGAATCATCAATATTTTTTTACTTAAAAACAAAAGGGAAAAAAAGAGGTTTTGTTGAAAGGCAAGAGATCCAGCATGATACGAGCATTAGCAGTAAATTAATTGAATGGACACCAGCAAAAGAAAAAGAATAAAAGAGTTTTGCAATAAGCAGTTTTATCAAGCAGTTAATTCTAAAGCTAGATTAAAAATATTTCAGGGAGGCACTAGATCTGGCAAATCGTGGAGTTTACAGCAATATTGTTTATACCTCATGACAACACAAAAAGATCCATTAACTATATCAATAGTAAGAAAAACATTACCAGCACTAAAAAGATCTGTAATAAGAGATTTTTTACATATCTCTAAAAATTTAGGAATATATTGGCAGGGGGTTCATAATAGATCAGAAAATGTTTTTGAATATAATGGTCATACTTTAGAGTTTTTTAGTGCGGATGATGCTCAGAAAATCAGAGGATCTGCAAGGGACATACTATGGTTAAATGAGGCAAATGAATTACTCTTTGAAGATTATAGGCAATTAGCTATGAGAACTAGAGGTCATATATTAATTGATTTCAATCCATCTGATCCTATACATTGGATTTATGATTTAATGGATCGTACAGATGCAGAAACTTTTATATCAACTTATAAAGACAATAAATTTTTGCCTGATGAATTGGTTAATGAAATAGAAAGAATAAAAGACAAAGATCCAGATTATTGGAGAGTTTATGGTGAAGGACAAAGGGCTGTATTTAGTCAAAGACAAATATTTTTAGATTGGCAATATATAGATAAAAAAGATTTTCCTGAATTTGATGATACAATAATTGGTATTGATTTTGGCTACTCTCAAGATGTAGCAGCAGTTTGTGAAGTGGCAAGAGTTGGAGATAAATTGTATGTGCATGAATGGTTATATAAAAAAGGAATGACTAATAGAGATTTAGCTGAATTTTTAAAATCTAATAATCTAAATCATAAAATAACCTTTTGTGATTCAGCAGAACCTAAAAGCATAGAAGAACTCAAACAAATGGATGTATGGGCAAAACCAGCGATAAAAGGTCAGGGATCAATAAATGCAGGTATTTCTTTATTGAAAGAATTTGATATAATAGTTTCAAATGAATCAATTAATTTAAAGAAAGAGCAACAAAGTTATTTGTGGGAAGAATTAAAAGATGGTACAATAATTAATAAACCTGTAGATAAAATGAATCATTTAATGGATGCTCTGAGATATGCTACTTATTCAAGATATAAAAACAGATATGATTTTTTTGTTATATAATATAAGAATTTATTATTTTGTATTTTTACAGAAAATTTTATATTAATGGCAACATTCTTTGAGAGATTTAAAAATCTTATAGTTAAAAATACTCAACAAACAGCCAAAGAATATAACCAAGCTATTTATAATTTCTTAGGTCAATCAGTTGTCTGGAATCCTGAGAATGATGATAATTATATTAATGAAGGTTATAGAAAAAATGCGACTGTTTATTCAATAATAAATTTAATAGCTAAATCAGCTTCAACTGTGCCTTTGTGTGTTTATGAAAAGGTTTCTGAGAATAGTTTAAAAAGATATAAAGCAATGACTTCAGGCATTGTTGATAGTAGTGCTATGCACAAAGCG